>OGJY01000110.1_pt1 | contig 107366 bp, 74 predicted proteins | sample 1572231 | NCBI WGS metagenome assembly OGJY01 (sample SAMEA2582121, study PRJEB24529) | metagenome | biome: Human gut stool | place: China | collected 2011
GCAGTCAAATTTAAATTTATTGATTATAAATAGTTACTTATTTTACGATTGCCTTAACAGCAGCTTCACCTTCTACGGCTACTACAACTACACCAGCAGGAGCAGCGATGGTAGCGTTGTCCGAAGAAATGACTGTATTAGCGATTGTCTGACCAAGGATATTGCTGATAGCCACTTTCTTGCCCTGAGCACCTTTAACGGTAACCTGACCTTCACCGGCAATAACCAACACTTTACCTGCTTCCAGTTTATCCGTTGATGTAGCCACATCTTCTGTTGCTTTCACTGTGAATACTTCTGCTTCGTTATAGATATTAGTTACAACAGGTACACCATTATGCCATTTAACCCAACCTCTCTGATGATTACCCAGTGCGTCAGGACGTCCATAAGCAGTTTCCATCTTCACACCTTCTCTGGCTGCATCTACATAGCGGAATGCGAATGTAGCTACACGGTCGGCATTCTTGCTCAAGTCGATCTTTGTTCCGTTCTTTTCACCCTTTGCGTTCAGAGGATACAAGGCATCTTCCGTATGGATGGCTTTCACAAAGCCCAAACGGTGATATTGAGGCAGATCATAAGCAAACGGATTGCTCTTCTTTCCGTAGCCATATTTGTAAACAGAGTCTACCAGGTTCACCAGGAATTCACCGTAAGTCGTATCTTTATGCAATGCGGCATGCTGGTCAGGACGGTCGCAGAACTCTTCACCTACGTGTTTAGCACGGATAGCCAGCAGATACTGCGGTTTGTAAGTATTGTTACGTACATAAGCCGTATCAACAAACATAGCACCCTTCGCTTTTGCATAAGCCGGATCAGAAATATTTTCCATTCCCAGGAAGAAGTTTGCGTAATCGTTAGCCTGCTCGTACATCATCACGTTGTTGTCTTTTTCACGATAAACTTTAATGTTCTTGAAGGCTTCCAACTTCATGTATTCCGGAGTAGCGATAGTTGTCAGATCGAAACGGTCATTGTCCTGATAGTTGTAGATCTGGCTCATTTCTTTCAGTTCAGCAGTCTGGAAACCACCATACAACTTATGAGTAGCGGCGATATCATCCACATCGTATGCATACAATGCAGCATTGAAATCATTATCCCATGTTTCAGCTTCTGTTGATTCACCTCCATGACCTGTTTCATTCGGATAGTCCACATAAAAATCTCTCAGCAGATTGAAAGAGTCTTTGCCTTTTTCTTTCATTACGAAACGGATATATGGAGATTCAATAAACTCGTCATGCGCGTTAAATGTCCATTCTGACAACTGATATTTCTTTAACTGCCAATTATAAACCAGATATTTTTCAGTAAACTGTTCAGCCAGCATATACTGGAAGAAACGAAGCGTATCCTTAGCTTCTTTCAGGTCAACATCCAGGTAAGAGGTGATGTGCAATAACGTATCGACACCAGCCAGCCCTTTATAATCGAGACCGCTATGATCAGTAAAGTCGTGTGTACATTCTTTTACGCGGAATTCGATAGCATCTGCTTTTTCTTTTGTCAGATATACATTGTCGTCCTTGTCCTTCGCAACATAGACAGTATCGTTTGTTGCAGCATTATAGATCGACAGGTATTTACCATCCAGCATTTCTTGTGCTTTGTCGTAGCTTGCATAACCGTTTTCTGTTCTACCTAATTCAGGTTCTGCCACTTCGGTAATGACAACAGTAAAAGCAGGCTTATCATCCAAATCATATACAATATATTCATTCGGTAAGTTTCCTTTACGTACGTCTGCATCTGAAAGGTCGAATAACTTTCCTGATTCACGGTTCACAAATTTCAAATCCGTACCGAATACCGGTAACCACATACCTTCCGGTCTGTTCAGCTCCACTTGCTCTTCCGGGACAAAGAAATTAGTATAATTATCAAGAGAACTGGCAGCTCTATAACCGACAGGAGACAATACATTGCCCGTAGATTTCTCGAAAATATTCCAGGCTTTGCCTTTGAAATCCGCAATCTTTACCGTATTACCATCACCGAACCATACCAATGGGAAACCAGCGATTTGTTCAGGAGTTGAATAAGCGTCATCTACAACAGAGGCTACAGTCAGGTATTTTGTTCCTTCTACTGTAGGAATGTACAGCTGAACATCTTTTACATCAACAACTGCTTCTGTGCCGACATTAAGCTTTGTCGTAACGATCAGAGAGTCTCTTACAGATGCATTAGACTGTTTGATTGCAAAAGTAGCTCCATTTTTCTGGTTAACAGTCAATGTCTGGTAAGCATGTTCCGTAATCGTAGTGAACTTATAGCTGTTACCTGCTACATTCTTGTCGAAATTAACAGACCATTTTTCTTTTGTCAGATAAACATATCGTCCGTCAGAGTTCTTCAAAGCGAAAGTTGCATCCGTACCAGCTCCCCCTGCTAAGGGCACAGCAACTAATTTACCGGCAAACACATTACCCTTAACAGAAGCCGGGATATTCAATGCAAAACCGCTTCTCAGTTTGGCATTCAACTGGTCAACTGTATACTCGGTGTATTCTGTTGTCAGCTTATCAGCATCAATGGCAGTGATAGTCTGACTTGCTTGTAAACTAGCCCTGTCAAAAGCTACAACGTCGTCTGAAGCACCAACACCCAGAACCATTATTTTACCTGTTTCCGGCTCCACGTAGCAAAGATAAGTTTGAGAGCTTTCCACACAGAAATAGAATGTACTAACAAAGTTCTTTGCATCAGCACCGCCAACGGGCTGCGCAGCTGTTGCGGCATCGATTGTCAAGACTTTTCCGTCGTGGTTTTTCAAGCTGGCTTTCAAACCCGTACAGTTTGCAGGAAGAGCTTCGCCCGCAGCAGCCGTAGATTTAACGAGTGTCCAAGCGTTTGCCGGACTTTCTTCTACTGTTGCAATCTGGAATTTTTTAGCTGTAGCGTCATAAGTCAAAACTTTATTGCTGATAGCACCACCACCCCAATCGCCAGTACCTTGTACCTCCGTAGCAGAAGATTTAATCTGATAATACAGACCATCACCCAATTTAGGAGTAATGTCCGCCGCACTTACAGTAGTAAACAACGCGCCAGCCGTCAGGAAGCCCATTGTCATCAACGTAGAAAACTTTTTGTTCATAATCTTTAATTTAATATTAATAATAGTGTTTCTAAAAAGCCTGTTTGTAAAGGATGTTTAGTGTTGTCAATTGTTAAATGACTAGCCAAAACGTTCCTTTTTTTTAGTCATCATTTCGGGAGTCGATTGCTTTCGTATAAAAAAGAAAGAATTTCATACTCATTTTACTATACCGTTGATAAGAAAGCATATAGATTGGGGAAAATAATTTGGAAAAGGATTGCAGATTAAAAATTAAGCCATACCTTTGTATGACTAAAAAAAAGGAACGATTTATCTAGTCAGTCATTTTTTACCACTCAACCATTATTATTCAATAGATGTACACCTATATTTCACTCCATTCAGAAAGGTTCTGAAATAGGTCTTTCTCATATAATGTACGCGTACGTACATTAATATCATATACTACTCAGAGTAAAAAAATCAACAGTTTCTACAGAAAGAGCATTTAAAGCCTGAAAAAAGGGGTGATTTCCTTCAAAAAGGTTTACTTTGCAAAACGATAACACTAGTAGATATGACTGTATTCTATTTAAATGAAGTTTTATATACAAACCGGGAAGGCTACAACAGCCTGGCTAAGTTGTTCAACCAGATTATACAATCGAACGATGAAGAAATATCCATTAGTTTTGCCAGGACAACCTGGTTCGAAGCTAACTTATGTGCCGTCCTCGGAGCCATGATTAGAATTCTGGAAGATGATTATGACTTTTCCATTCAATTAATAAATATACCGATTGCTATACGAGCAATCCTTACACGCAACGGTTTTATCGGAAATATCGATCACTCAACAGTTGATTTCAGCAAAGAAACGGTTGTCACATTCCAACAGTTTGCCCCCAATCATGATACAGCATTCGATAGCTATCTAAAAAGAGAACTATTGGTAAAAAAAGACTTTCCTCAACATACCGGTTTACTTGGAAAAAGAATATGCACCAGTATATTTGAAGTCTTTGAAAATGCCAGAACACATGGTAAATGCCAATGGATACATACTTGCGGACAATATTATCCGCAAAAACATCCCTCCCGCTTTGACATAACGATAGTTGACGCAGGCCAAACCATTCATAAAAATGTAAATGACTATTTTCAAGGGAAAACTATTTTCTCAGCTTCCGAAGCAATAGACTGGGCTATACAATATGGGAATACAACTAAAAAGGATCAAACCGGAGGACTGGGATTAGACTTGTTAAAAGAAGAACTTGATGTATCTCCTGATAATATCTTTTAATATATTTGCAATATGAAAACAGATCCTATAGTAATTAAGATATCAGAACACACAGCCACAAACTTGGCAGTTGCAGCTGATGAAGGGGAAAAAGTCTATCAAACGATAGTCAAATTACTCTCTGATTATCAAACTATTGTACTGGATTTTTCTGACATAGCATTACTTACTACAGCTTATTTAAACGGAGCTATAGGACAGTTATACAAAGATTATACGAGCCAAGATTTAAGCGAACGCCTGAAACTTGTCAACGTCAGTCAAGACGACTTAATTCTTTTTAAAAAGGTAACCAACCGAGCTAAAGAGTTTTATAAAAACGAAGAAACTTTCGGTCAAACAGTACAAAGTGTGATTGATGGAGAATAATATTGTCTTGAAAATAAATGAGTATAAGATTTCTTCCACAGACTGTTTCTTCTTTGATAACAATGTCTGGATGTTTCTTTTTTGCCCGCTAGGAAACTATCAAAAAAAGAAACAAAAGGCTTACTCCCAATTTTTTAGCGACATACTAACTCATAGAGCTTCAATATGTATTAACAGTTTGGTCTTATCGGAATTTGCCAACACTTATCTACGCTTGGATTACCAACTTTGGAAAAAAGCGCCAGAGTACTGTTGTGCAGATTATAAACGTGATTATCTGCATTCAAAACAATATTCCATGACTACTTTATCTGTGCAAGCTGCCATGAGAAGTATATTAAAAATAAGCGAACGAATGCCTGATAATTTCAATTCTGTCGATATGGATTTGATATTCGATCATTTTAAAACAATCGATTTTAATGACAGCTATTTTATCGAATATTGCAGATCATGTGGTAAAAATATGCTATTCGTTTCAGATGATAAAGATTTCAGTAAAATAGATTGCTGCAAAGTAAAAGTATTAACAATATAAAGCAAAACGAAGTGCCCGTGCCAGCTCGATCCTAACATACTGCACTCTAAAAAAGAATAATCGAAGCTCATCCCCTAGTCGGATGGGCTTTGTTTGTTTTTAACAACTATGCGAAAGCATAACTAAAGATTTGCACGTATCTTTGCGGTCGGTAAAACAAAAAAATAATCCGTATGTCAATCTCACGCTTTAATGCAGTGGAGAAAGCTTCCAACCGTAAGGCCGTAGAAGCCGTCACTCCCAATCAGAAAGTATCAGAGTACTATGGCGAGAACGTATTTAACCGCAAGGCAATGAAGAAGTATCTCTCCAAGGAAACGTACAAAGCCCTGACCCACTCTATTGATAATGGAACACCTATCGACCGCGAAATAGCCAATCATGTGGCAGCCGGTATGCGTATGTGGGCACTGGAAAAAGGAGTAACTCATTACACACACTGGTTCCAGCCTCTTACCGACGGAACAGCCGAAAAGCACGACGCTTTTGTAGAACACGACGGCAATGGCGGTATGATCGAAGAATTCAGTGGCAAGCTGCTCGCCCAACAGGAACCGGATGCTTCCAGCTTCCCCAACGGCGGACTGCGCAACACGTTCGAAGCCCGCGGATATTCTGCCTGGGATCCTTCCTCCCCCGCATTTGTTGTAGACGACACACTGTGTATCCCAACTGTCTTTATCGCTTATACCGGTGAGGCACTCGACTACAAAACTCCGCTGATCCGTTCAGTAGAGGCTCTGAACAAGGCGGCAAAAGATGTTTGCAACTACTTCAACGAAGATGTTCATAAAGTAATCACTTATCTGGGTTGGGAACAGGAGTATTTCCTGGTTGACGAAGAATTGTATTCCGCCCGCCCCGACCTGTCACTGACGGAACGTACCTTGCTGGGACACGAAAGTGCCAAGAACCAGCAGTTGGACGACCATTATTTCGGTGCCATCCCTTCCCGCGTACAGGAATTTATGAAAGACCTGGAAGTGGAATGTTACAAACTGGGTATCCCGGTGAAAACCCGCCATAACGAGGTTGCCCCGAACCAGTTCGAGTTGGCTCCCATCTATGAAGAATGCAACCTGGCGAACGACCATAACCAGTTATTGATGTCGGTCATGAAACGTGTTTCACGTCGTCATAACTTCCGCGTACTGCTTCACGAAAAGCCTTTTATGGGTGTGAACGGTTCGGGTAAGCATTGTAACTGGTCGATGGGTACCGATACGGGTATCAACCTGTTCTCGCCGGGTAAAGACCGCGAAGACAACCTGCGTTTCATCACCTTCGTTGTGAATACGCTGATGGCTGTATATAAATACAATGCACTGCTAAAAGCCAGTATCGCTTCTGCAACCAACGCACATCGTCTGGGTGCCAACGAAGCGCCTCCGGCAATTATCTCATCTTTCCTGGGAACGCAGATCAGCGAAGTACTGGACAAGTTCGAGAACAGTTCGATCGAAGATGCCATCGAGGTGGACGACAAGAAGCGTCTGAGCCTGGGCTTCGGACAGATTCCCGAACTGCTGTTGGATAATACCGACCGTAACCGTACTTCTCCTTTCGCTTTCACCGGAAACCGTTTCGAGTTCCGTGCCCCGGGTTCATCCGTTAACTGCGGATCGGCTATGCTGGCTGTCAACTCAGCTGTAGCCCATCAGTTGCAACAGTTCAAAAAAGATGTTGAAGCACTTCAGGCTGCAGGAAAAAGCAAAGAAGTAGCTATCTTCGAAACATTGAAGGCATACATAAAAGAGTCTAAACCTATCCGTTTCGACGGTAACGGTTACTGCGACGAGTGGAAGGAAGAAGCAGCCCGCCGCGGACTGGATTGCGAAAACAGCGTTCCACTGCAATACGATGCTTACCTGAAACCGGAAGTGATCCGCATGTTCAAGGAAACAGGCGTATTGAATGAAAAGGAGCTGGAAGCACGTAACGAGGTGAAGTGGGAAATCTATATCAAGAAAGTACAGATCGAAGCCCGTGTATTGGGAGACTTATCCATGAACCATATTATTCCGGTCGTATTGCATTACCAGTCTTTGCTACTCAGCAATATCACCAAGCTGAAAGAAACATTCAGTCCGGAAGAATACGAGGAACTGTCTGCCGAACCGCGCCGCCTGGTACGTAAGATTTCCAAACACGTAAATGCCGTAACACGTATGACAGACGAAATGATCGAAGCCCGTAAGAAGGCAAATGTCATAACCGACCTCCGCAGCAAGGCGATCGCTTATCACGACACGGTTGTTCCGTTCCTGGACGACATTCGCGAGCATATCGATGAACTGGAGTTGATGGTGGATAACCAGATGTGGCCGTTGCCGAAATACCGGGAACTGTTGTTTATCCGGTAAGAAACAGATCGCTAGCGACGACTACGTATAAGCGCGGGCTGTTGTTCTATTATTGTTGTACGGGCTTTTGCTGAGCCTTCAGCTTGATAATAGACAACACGCTCGCGTTTTTTGTGCCCGTTCATAATCATTCGCAGGGGATGTTTATCCTCCAAACCGGGGGATATGTTGCGTAAATGGTGTTGTTTCGTTCTATAATCCTCCTATTTCGGAAAATTAGGAGCGTTTTTTCTTGCTGATTCGGAAAAGCTCTTTACCTTTGCAACAGAATCCGTAGCGAGCAGAGGCTCGCGATGCGCGGATTCGATTACATATTGTAAGCGTTTTACGGAGATTATTCCAAACTAAAAAATCGGCAAAATTTTTTAATCCAGTGGAATAATGGACATAGAATGCTTGCGTGGACTACGTATATGTAAATGCCTTCCCATTTTATATGGGTGGATTATATTATATCGTATAAGCGCGAGCTGTTGTTCTATTATTACTGGATGGGTCTTTGCCGATACCTTTAGTTTGATAATAGACAACATGCTCGCGTTTTTTTATGCCCGTTCATAATCATTCGCGAGGGTGTTCTCACCCTTCGTAAAATTAGTTGTTGGTTTTTTTACTCTAATTTATAAACAATTAATTTAAATGATTATGAACAAAAAGTTTTCTACTTTATTGACAATGGGACTGCTGATGGCAGGATCGTTGTTTAGTATGGCGAATGCGCAGACAAATGCAAAGTCGTTGGATTTGACGGATCCTACCAGCTATACTGCTGCTGATTTGAACAAGTATTATTACATTGGGCTTGCTGATGGAACTTATTATCTGACACTGGACGAAATCACGAATACAGATGCTACAGATCAAAGCACAGTAAATGGTAACAAGTATTACTCTTTAAAAGGTGTTGCTGAAGGCACTAATAAAGCAGATGTGATAGCAGAAGGCGACAAAGCATTATTCAAATTGAATGTAAGTAAGGCCGGGACACAAACCGTCTTCACTTTAACAAGTAAATCCGGAAAGACTGTTCAGTTTAAAGCGACAGATAATCCTACTGCTACTTCTACTACAGTTATAGCTGCTGGTGATGATGCAGCTGCTGTTGGTAGCTATTTCAGTACAATAAGTGCTGTAAATTTTGATGGATCTACTGGTGCAACGTTGATACCTTTTCATGGTGGAACAACCGCCAATACTAACAAGTTGAAATTAGCTACAACTAATTTTACAATTGAAAGCACAGGTACTGCCCTTGTTCTATACTCTATTGACGAGAACGAAATGACAGCTACCAAATTGAACGAGCTTGGCAACGGTACTTTCTCTTTGACTTACAAGGATGCAACAGTTACTCCGTTTGATGGAGAGATGAAGGCGTTTGAGGTGTCTAGTATTACAGGAGTTGATGATGGTACTTATTTAGCAACAAGCTGGAGTGGTCTGACTGCTATTAGTTCTAAAGCCGACTTCCAGAAATGTACATTCATCGCTTTAGACTCTTATAACAACTGGAGCATCAATGACCTGAAAGCTAATGGTGAAGGTTACAAATTCACTACTGTTTCAGGTAAGAAGTTGATGGAAAATACTTCTATAGAGTTGGCTGATATGAAGAAAGGCTATGTTTCTTCTGCCAATGCAGCATTTACTGTAACTGAAAAAGATCCGGTAAACGCAGCCGATCGCTATACGCTTTCTCTGGCTGCTGCTAAATTCATGAATGCAAAGAAAGAAGCTGTGGTTACTGCTTCTAACTTGGTTATCGCTGCTGTTGCCGACCAGGAAGATCTGATCGTGACATCTGTTACTGCTGGTAATACTAATCTTGCAGACTTCACAACTACTTGTACATTGGCAAACTCAAACCTGATCTCTGTTGATAAGCTGTTGTCAACAAAGGCTGCTTCTGTATTCAATATTCAGTTCCAGAGTACGGTTAATGCATCTGATTCTAAGGACAAAACAATTTCTGAATACAATAAGTTCTTAGGTATCAATGCCGATGGAATGTTTGCTCAGGGTTCTGACTTCGTAAACCTGGAAGCTCCGGAAAATCAGTGGATCATTGTTGATGCTGACAAGGATGATAAGACATTTACTTTCCAGAACAGAGAGTTGACAGACCAGACGTTTACTGTAAAACTGATTGCCACAGGTAAGACTGCCAATACTTATAAAGTGGTTGATGTAACAGCTGCTCCGATTCAGTTCGACTATGCTTATGTAGATAAAACAAGTGGCGATTATACAGTAGAAAACGATGCAGATCTGGACGGTACAACTATCAAACTGATCGAAGCCTCTGTTAATCCGCTGGCCGGTTATGTAACTAACGAATTGGATAACGCCGGTTTGGTACGTTTCGTATTCACTTCTGAACAGAAGACTATTGCTGATGAATTGTATGTTGCTGCAGGTGCAGATCTTACAAAAGATCTGGAAGTATCGAAAGATGCTGCCGATGCCCTGAAATGGTCGGTTGTTAAGTTCGATGCAAGCGCAGACGAATTGGATGCTTTAGTATCTGACACAATCTATGCTTATAATGATTATGCATACTATGATGCAGCTAAAAAAGAAGTGAAAGTTGAAACTGCCGGCGATACTATTGCAGTTGTTGCTTATGGCTTCAAGCTGTATGGTAAAGATAAAACATATCTGAATATTGCGTCTAACAAATTAAAACCATCAGCAAACGATGTAGAAGACGTAGCTGATGCTCAACGCTTCCTGATCAAGATCAACAAGAATGGTTCTTATTCATTGATCGAAGTTCCGACAGCTGAAATCGATTATCGCGAAATCATTCAAGCTGCTACAAAAGCATTCACTGTAGATGCTACAGCAAACGTAGAAAACTCAACAGGTACATCCATCTACTACGATTACGCAGGTATTACTTACAACTTCTCGATCGCAAAAGACGAACCGACTCCCAGCCTAGCTCACAAGCCTGCTTATGTAACACTGAATGCTGACAACAAGGGTTATGTAGCTATGGATTCTGTAAACTTTGACGGTATTGTTGCTCCGGTTAGCCTGCTGAAATCTGCTTACACATCAGACGATCTGACATTCAGACTGGATACTGCCGATTCTGAAGCGTATGTTCCTTCATTCTATATCTCTCATATCGGTAAGTTTATGTATAACGCAAAAGACTCTGCCGAATATTATAATGACGGAACTGCCAGTGCAGAAGGTAACAAGCTGTATAAGCTGGTTGATGAAAACGCAAAAGCGATCTTCCGTGCTGCCACATTGGTATCTCCGGATACATTGGCTACAACAGTTAACGGCAAAGAAGCCAAGGTTGCAGTGGAAGAAAGCAAGGGTGTGCTGGCCGGTTTGAATAACTTCAAATATCAGATCGTACAAGCAACTGCCGATTCAGAAGGCGAATATGTAGTGAAGAGTGTAAACGACGGTTACTATCTGTATAACCTGAACGGTTTCTTAGGCTTCACAGCGGATCCTGCAAAGGCATTGGTTGTAAGCGTAGAACAGTCTCAGTCACCTGTAGCTAACGAAGCAGTAACAACATCTTCTATCAAAGTGATCGCAGGCAACGGTGCTGTAACAGTTATTGGTGCACAGGGCAAGAAGGTTGCCGTTAGCAATGTACTTGGACAGACCGTAGCTAACGCAGTTCTGTCTTCCGACAATGCTACAATCTCTGCTCCTCAGGGTGTAGTTGTAGTAGCCGTAGAAGGCGAAACTGCTGTTAAAGCAATCGTAAAATAAGAAATTATTTATAATCAATAAATTTAAATTTGACTGCGCGGTGATATCGGACAAGGATCAACCAATTACCCTGCGACAGGCGAACAAGCGGTCGATATTAATACTAATAGTAGTGAAATAAAGTTCTTCTGTTCTGACCCCTGTGAAGAGGAACGGCAGGCAAAACAAGTTTCCTTCGGATCTTTTTCCGAAGGAAACTTTTCTGTTATCGGTACGGCATGAGTATATTCTAACAGGCGAACAGAAGGCTCCCGTATTCGATGAATATGCCGGGCAATATGAGTGGTAAAAGTATATAACCCTACTCCCAATAATAACACATACAGCATTTTGTTCTCTTATCTCCATGTTAAACAACACAATACAAATTTACCTCAACCTGATAAAATCTTAACAACGGAGAGTCTCTTCCTTTTAGATTCCTTACAAACATTTTCCACTATTTTCAGTAAATAAAGGCTAAAACAGCCGCCCCGGTGATAGGATATTTTGATAAATAATCATTACTAATAGCAAAAATGATACTTGATTTCGGCTATTCCGATCCCCTACCTTTGTAACAGGTAAAACACACATTGAATTAATCTTATAAACACACATTATGAACAGAAAACTAGCTTTCTCTTTATTGCTGGGCGCTTTCACTCTATCCAGTTGGGCACAGCAAGCAGGTACGGTGAAAGGTACAGTAAAAGACGCGGACAACAATCCCGTCATCGGAGCAACAGTTGTTGTAAAAGGAACCACGCAAGGAACCACGACCGATATCGATGGTAATTATACCATTCATGTCGCACCGGGTCAGGTTCTTGAATTCTCTTATGTAGGTATGCAGCCTTCCAGTGTTACGGTCGGCAACAGCAATGAGATCAATATCACGATGGCCGACGGCGAACTGCTGGACGAAGTGGTCGTTATCGGTTACGGTACGGTAAAGAAAAGCCATCTGACAGGTGCCGTCTCCTCGGTATCGGCCAAAGACTTGCAGGCCAGCGTCGCACGTAGCGCCTCTTCCGCCCTGCAAGGACGTATTGCCGGGGTTACCGTATCGACACCGAACGGACAGCCCGGTGAAGGGATGAATATTAACATCCGTGGTATCAGTTCCATGAGCTCCACCACGCCGCTGTATGTGATCGACGGCGTATATGGCGATATTAATATGGTAGATCCTTCGGATATCCAGTCGCTGGAAGTATTGAAAGATGCATCTGCCGCCTCTATCTACGGTTCGCGGGCAGCTAACGGGGTAGTCCTGATCACGACAAAGGGCGGCCGCCTGGAAACACCGACCCGTATCTCTGTCGATGCATATACCGGTATCCAGTCCGTTGCCAAATATATAGATGTAATGGATGGGAACCAGCTCCGCGACTTCGCCAAAGCGACCGGTTACAGTACGGCCGACGAGCTGATCAACTGGAACGGCGGTAAAGGTACCGACTGGCAGAAAGAGCTTTACAGCACAGCGATGGTAAGCAAAGTTGCCCTGAACGTATCGGGTGGTAACAAGACTTCCACCTATAACCTGTCGGGCAGCTACCTGAAACAAGACGGTATCGTGAAAACCACCGGCTACGAATCCTGGAACATCCGCGCAAAAAATACCTTTTCTTTGTTCGACAACCATGTGCGCATGGGTTCTACCATTATGATGAAGTTCTGGCAAAAAGATAAAGAGAGTGTCTCTTTCACTTCTCCCCTGACTGCTGTCCCCATGTGGAAGCCGTATGATGAAAACGGTGAGTGGGGACAGGCGCCAACCTGGACACGCGGTGACAACCCGGTGGGCTGGGCCGAAGCACACGACATCCAGAACCACGGTACAGACATCCTGCTGAATGGTTTTGCAGAGGTAGACCTCGGTCTGAAAGGACTTAAATATAAATTCAACGTCGGTATCAACAAATATACACGCCGCAATTACAACTATACGGTTCCTTACGTATTCAGTTCCACCTCCCAGAACCCCGATTACCAATTGGGCGAAGATACCAGCTGGCAGAACGAGTGGTTGATCGAGAACACGATCAATTACGACAATACATTCGGTGACCATACCGTTTCCGGACTGGTAGGTTACTCCTCACAGAAGAACAGCCAGCGTGGGTTTGGAGCCAGCCGCCGGGATCTGCCCGAAGGACTGAACACGATCGGTGCCGGTTCCGTTTCCACACAGACCACCAGCGGAAGCGCCTGGGCTAACACGATGATCTCTATGTTCGGACGTGTCATGTATTCGTATGCCGACCGTTATATGTTATCGGCTTCTATCCGCCGCGACGGTTCTTCAAAGTTTGCCGACGGCCATCGTTGGGGTACTTTCACCTCTGCTTCTGTGGGTTGGAACGTGATGAACGAAAGTTTCTTCGAGAATGCCCGCGAGCTGATGAACGAACTGAAAGTACGTGCCAGCTACGGTACGCTCGGTAACCTGAACGGTATCGGCAACTATGCCACCCAGTCGGTTGTTGGGACAGGCTTGAACAACGTGATGGGTTCCTCTCTCTGGGAAGGAGCGATCACCGGTGTAAACTGGGTTTCCCCGTCCAACGTGACCTGGGAAAAGACAAAGACGATCAATATCGGTCTGGATATGGGCATCCTGAACAACAAGTTTACGTTGAGCGCGGATTACTTTATCCAGAAAACGGAAGATATGTTACTGTCGATGCCTCAGCCGGGCAGCTTCGGATTAGGTGAAACTCCGGTCGTGAATGCCGGTACAGTGGAGAACAAAGGATTGGAACTCTCCATCAAGCACCGCAACAACATCGGCGAACTTTATTACCAGGTAGGCGTAAACGCTTCCTTCATTAAAAACGAACTGACCAAAGTAAACGGTTCACGCGACGAATGGACAGGCTTCAACCCGCACGACAAAGGGGCTATCACCTATGCAAAGACAGGATATCCGATCGGTTACTTCAACATCATCAAGACCGACGGTATCTTCCAGACGGAAGAAGAGATCAAATCTTATGTCGACAAGGACGGTAATATGATACAGCCGAACGCACAACCGGGTGACCTGAAATACGTAGACTTCAACGGTGACGGTAAAATCGACAACCTCGACCGCCAGGACTGCGGCAGCGCCTTCCCGAAAGTGACGCTGGGTATCAACCTGGGTGCGGAATGGAAAGGCTTCGACCTCAACCTGTTCTTCGACGGGAACTTCGGCAATAAGATCTACAATGCACAATACTTCTCGACTGTTTACAACGAAGTGACAGCCAACCAGTACACCGAACGTGCCAAGAGCTGGACTGAAAACAACCGCAATACAGATATTCCACGCTATGTATCCGGCAACGACAACAACGGTACGAACTGGGGATATACAGACCGCTGGCTCGAAAACGGTTCATTCCTCCGCCTGAAAACACTGGAATTCGGTTACACATTGCCGAAAGGACTGGTTTCGAAAGCAAAAATGCAGAGCCTGAGAGTTTATACGGCGATGGAGAATCTGTTCACCATCACCAGCTACAAAGGATATACTCCCGACCTGGGTGTTGCCGACAGCGAATCGAGCATCATGACACGCGGTTGCGACGACGGCCGTTACCCTTCGGCACGTACCATTACTTTCGGTCTGCAATTGAACTTCTAATTTAAACACGTATAATCTAAAACGATATGAAAATGAATATCAAGAAATATATAGTATCGCTGGCATTGGTTCCAATGCTCATGACTTCCTGCAGCGACAGCTTCCTGAATGAAGTCAACCCCAACAACCAGACCCCTTCGACATTCTGGGTGAATGAAACGAACGTGATGAAAGGTTTGTCTGCCGCCTACAATCCGATACGCCGCATGAGCTGGGGGTATTACGGTGGCTATGAAGGCATCCTGCATTACCAGATGAGAGCCGACGATATGTATCCTACCCGCGGCGAAGAAGCCGGTATCTGGGAAACGCTGGCTTTCACGAACACACCGAATACGGGAAACGGCTGCTGGGAATATATATACAAAGGTATCCAGCTGGCCAACGAGTTCCTGTACAGAGCACCTAACGCAGAGATGGACAAAGCCAAGCTGGATCAGCTTTTAGGCGAGGCTTATTGCCTGCGCGGTTTCTGGTATTTCCGGGTACGCACCGATTTCAATGAAGGCGTACTCCGTACTTTGCCGCAGGATGCCGACCCGGAAGCTCACCCGCTATCGACACCGGAAGCTATCCTGGATCAGGCGATTGCCGACTTGAAAGAGGCGAAAAGCCGCCTGCCTAAAACCCGTCCTACCGACGAAGCGGGACGTGTTACCCAGGGTACCGCGATTGCCCTCCTGGGGAAAGCTTATCTCTGGAAAGGCGACTATGCTGCCGCTAAAGCCGAACTAGAAACAATAATGAATGGTTATGGTTACGACCTGATGGCAAATTACGAAGATAACTTCCGCGACGATACCGAGTTCAACCAAGAGTCTGTTTGGGAAATCAACTTCGAAGCCTTCGGCGACTCCGGAGATGCCTGGGGCAGCAGTACGGGTGACAATGCTTTTATGGGTAACGTGATCGGCCATTATTTCGGCCCGACACTGAAAGGTGGAGCCGGAACGGGTCTGAACCAAGGTGGCGGCTGGTATAAAATGCATCCATCCCCCTTCCTGGTCAAACAGTTTATTGCAGAACCCCGCCCTTCAGGCTCCGACAGCAAATGGGACAAACGTTTATATACGACCTGTTTCTTCAAGTATTCCGATTATAACGATACGAAAGCAGATGAGACATTCTTCGACTCGTTCCCGTTCGATAGCATTTACAAATATACGGTTCTCCCCGAAGGTGACGACAAATACCGGATCAAGAGCGGTATGAGTCCCGCTTATCCCGATATCGAAGGTAAAGAAGGACGCTTCCTGATGAAAAAGCATACACCCTGGTGGAACAAAGCCGGATGTACCATGTACTCGAACAATGCAGGACGTATCACGAATTATCGCATCATGCGTTTCGCAGAAGTCTTATTCCTTCACGCAGAGGCTTGCCTGGAAACCGGCGACAATGCCAGTGCAATGAGAGATATCAACCGGATACGCGTTCGTGCCGGCCTGCCGGAAAAACAGTTGGGAGACAAAGGGGCGATCATGGAAGAACTTCGTAACCAGAAGTTGTTGGAATTTGCCGGCGAGAATGTCCGTTGGGACGATATGATCCGCTGGTACGGTTTCGACGAATTGAAATCGATCATGCAGGCCCGCAAGACGGATACGAAGGTATGGGAGCCGATCTGGGGCAGCGACGGAAGCGGCGGCCAGGTTATCACCGGATACCGTTTTACCGGAGAGATCGTTGATACCCAGAACTTCAGTAACTTCCAGAAAAAACACATGTATTTCCCGATCCCGCAAAGTGAAGTGGATGCGAACCTGAATCTGGATCAAAAGACAGATTGGCAATAAAAACAGCAAACAAGAGTAAAGACCATGAAAAGGGGCGAACAGTACGCTTTGCCCCTTTTCTTTTGAAAAACACAGGCTTATGAAAACATCCGGCATATATATCTTCTCGCTCTTCTCTTTTATCATGGGGGTCACTGCATGTAGTGACAACGATGAGGTAGATTGCAGGGGCGCGATACAGACCATACAGACGCAGTTGCAGGAAAGCGATTTGTTGAAATCCTCGGCAGTCGAAGGAGACAACTATGTACTGAGTTTCGAAACGAAAACCGTAGAACTTCCGGCCAACACCGTTCAAAGCTTAACAACCAATCCTGACGAATGGAAGTCGATACTGACATTCATCGATGGCAGCAGCTACACGATACCGAGCGTAGGCACTTCGATCGACAAGCTGGTCACCAATGTGATTGTCAACCCTTCAGGGTATAACCCGTTATCTGCTTATGCGGTCATGAACCTGCCGGCATTGGGACGCATGAAAATGACTGTCCACAGTAAAGACGGACACCGCACGCCGGACATCGAATATTTCTTCAAGAGCATTGAAAAAGGACAGACTGTGACTATCCTGGGGTTATACCCGGATTATAAGAATAAGGTCACACTGGTTTACACCGACAAGGACGGGAAAGAGCGTGCCCGCTCTACCATCCATATCCAAACGGAGAAACTTAAAAACCCGAACCTCCCTAAAAAGACAAATGTCGTAACCGCCGATATATCCCGGATGGAACCGGGCATGAACCTGATCAGTTCCCCCGGAGAGTCGGAAGCCGACACAGCCATCCCTTATATGATAGACGCCGACGGGGAGATCCGTTGGACGCTCGACTGGGTGAACCATCCGGAATTGAACCATATCGACATCGGTTGCGGACTGTCGCGCATGAAAAGCGGTAACTACCTGCACGGAGATGCTTACAGGGATAAACTGGTAGAAGTAAATACCCTGGGCGAAATCGTAAAAAGCTGGGACTTGCGGGCGATGGGGTATTCTTTCCACCATGACGCTGCCGAAAATGCGGACGGTAAATTACTGGCTACTGTCAGTAATATATCCGCCAAACTGGCAAACGGAAAAGACATCCGTTACAACGACTATATGATCGAACTCGATCCGGTAAAAAGCCAGATCACACAGGTTTGGGATTTGGCCGCCATGATCGACTCCTCCCGCTATCAACTGACAGATCCCAGTCTGCCTGGCGCCGCATTCGGACAGACTCAATCCAATTGGGCGCACAACAATGCAATCATCGGAACAGGCAACGATTATCTGGCAACCATCCGTTTCCAGGGAGTATGCAAGTTCAACCATGCCGGTGGTGTGAAATGGATCATTTCACCTCACCAGGGTTGGCGTGATAAATATCAGAACCTGTTGCTGAAACCGTTACACGCCGACGGCAGTCCCATCACCGACCCGGATATAATCGCCGGAGTAAAAAGCGGGGATGATTTCGACTGGCCCTGGGGAGCACATACCGCCGTACCGCTACCAAACGGAAACATCATGGTATTCGATAACGGGTACGGACGCAACTTCGTACTGGCACGCTTCGACGACCAATCGCTTTACAGCCGTGCCGTCGAATATGAGGTTAACGAGGAACAACGTACGGTCAGACAGGTATGGCAGTTCGGCAAGGAAGGCGGCCATAAATATTATGCACCGGCCAGGTCGGGGGTACAGTATCTGCCGCAAACGGGCAACCGCCTGTTCTGCCCCGGCATGGAAAATAACCTGAGCGACGGCAGCACTGGCGGACGTGTCGTAGAAATCGACCCGGTCACCGGGCAAGTGATTTTCGAGCTGGAAATATCTTACGCCGTTTATCAACGTGCCAGACGTATAACCCTTTACCCTGACAACTTATAGAAAACGACATATGAATACTTTTTTTGAAGATATACTCACACCCTTGCAGCAACAGCACGAAACGTTGTTGCAACGACAAAATACTCCTCTGGAAGATACCAATGGCATTGTTCGCCGGTATACACATCCGGTGGTTACTAAAGATCATATCCCGCTGGAATGGCGGTACGACCTGAACCCGGCAACCAACCCGTTCTGTCTCGAGCGGATCGGCGTGAATGCCTGTATGAACTCCGGTGCGATCAAATGGAACGGTAAATACCTGTTGATGGTGCGGGTGGAAGGATGGGATCGGAAATCCTTCTTCGCCATTGCAGAAAGTCCGAACGGGGTGGATAACTTCCGGTTCCGGGAACGCCCTGTCGATCTACCGGACATCGACCCGACGGAAACCAACGTATACGATATGCGTCTTACGGCACACGAAGACGGATGGATATATGGTATCTTCTGCAGTGAAAGCCATGATCCGGACGCTCCTCCGGGGGATTTGTCCGCCGCTGTGGCAAAGGCCGGGATTGTCCGCACCAAAGATCTGGTCGACTGGGAAAGGCTACCGGATCTACAGGCCAAAAGCCAGCAACGCAACGTTGTCCTGCATCCTGAGTTTGTCTATGGTAAATATGCTTTGTACACCCGTCCGCAGGATGGATTTATCACAGCAGGCAGCGGCGGTGGCATAGGCTGGGCACTTATAGACGACATGGCTGATGCCCGGGTTCTCTCTGAACTGATTATCGATAAACGCTACTATCATACAATCAAAGAGGTTAAAAACGGGGAAGGTCCACATCCCATCAAGACGTCCGAAGGCTGGTTGCATCTGGCCCACGGAGTCAGGGCATGTGCCGCCGGGCTTCGTTATGTACTATACCTGTATATGACGGCTCTGGACGACCCCACAAAGGTTATCGCACAGCCCGGCGGCTATTTTTTGGCACCTAAAGGAGATGAACGTGTGGGGGACGTATCCAACGTCTTGTTCTCCAACGGATGGATTGCCGATGAGGATGGAACGGTTTTCATTTATTATGCTTCCTGCGATACACGGATGCATGTAGCGGTTTCTACCGTAGATCTACTGGTGGACTACTGCATGAACACGCCGCAAGACGGCTTACGGTCTGCCGCATCCGTCGCCAGGATTAACGAATTGATCGACCGGAACAAAGAATACAAAGAAAGATAGTATCTGCTCCGGTTTGCTCATGCTGCATGAGCCGAGGCGCTCATGGTGTTGGAGGCGGAGCGCTCATGTCGTATGCTCCGAGGCGCTCATGCTGCATGCTCCGAGGTGAGCATACAGCATGCTCAATTATATTCATACATCAGTCGGGAAAAGGCTGCCAACACGATAAAAGTTATTTCATAATCCGGTTAGTTTGCTTTTGGAATAACAGCCGTAAGGCTATCCACACAGGCGGCTCCCAAGATACCTAATCCACCATCGATATTACAAAATACACGGACAGGTTCTGCCAGACCGATATCGGCCAGATCGTTATTTAGTGAACCGTCATATAAAGATGTCAGTGCGGACAGGTATTTATAATAAGGCTCGGTAATCGTATACAAATACACCCTTACTGAATCGGGCAGTCTTTCTTCTTCATAAGGCCAGTAAATACTCAAACCGGAATTACTATTCAATTTCATTGTATACTCTTTCCCGTTAAACAACTCATCAGAGAAAGGTCGGCCACCACTACCGGACAGCCAGTCATTCCCCATAACTTTATCCAGAATAGAAATCTTATTCTCAAACACCGGATCAGTTGTATAATCAAGATATTCCGTAGTCCATCCATATACCCCCTTGTAAGCAGGAGCTTCTTCATAATCACCCAAAGGATGATCCTCATATTCCGGATATCCTCTGGAAATCTTGATAAGATAGCAATCTCCTGTTGAAGGATTATCCCGGAACGTTATCTTATACCGCCTTCCGTCAGATGAATAATAAGGGGTATGCGATTTGATATTTTCTACGGAAATGCCTGTCAGGGTAGGTTTACCCGGCACAACCTCTTCAGCCATCACCTTCCGAAAACCTTCTTTTTCGGCTTCGATCCGCACCTTATCACCCGCAATCGGGATATATGAAGAGACATAATTACCAATGGAATAATAGTTTTCTTCAGTCACCAACCAACTCATCTCCCCTACCAAACGGTCGTTTACAAACAAATTGACCGTAGCATTCTCAATGGTGACATTCGGATAATTATCCGTATAAAACCAGGTACGTGATAGGGAAGCCTTTAAGGGCTCACCTTGGGATGCAACACAATTTAATACCAGTTTGGGATCAGGACGAAGATGTTCAAGATCAACTTCCTTCATACAAGACGTGGCCAACAGGATAACTCCTAAAGACAAGATATGTTTTATATTCACTTTCATAATCATTAGAATTTATACGTATAAGAAATCGATGGGATAATAGGCATAATACCGACAGTCTTGAATACCGGAATATAATCGTATCCACTGCTGCTATTCGGATCACGTACTTCCTTATCCTTTTTATAGATCATAAACGGGTTCATTCGTGAATAAACATTGTAGATACTGATCGTCCAAATCCCCATCCGACCTTTTTTCTTGGGACGGTAAATCTTAATTCCCAGATCAAGACGGTGATAAGCCGGCAGCTGGTAATTGTTGCGTCCTTCGTAATAGTCGATCCCCCATGAACCGCTATAAGGCAATTCATATCCGTCAGTATGTACATAGTTTGGAGAGCCGTTTTCTAAATAGTTCTCCAACGACAGCGTCACATGATTGCCCGATGCATACGACCAGGCAGCCGAAAGCTCTACCTTCGGAGAAATCTTGTGCATTACAACGATATTCAGTTTATGCCGGTTGTCAAAACGAGCGGGGAAACGTTTGCCCTGATTCAATTCGTCAAACTGACGATCCGACCAGGAAAGGCCGTAGCCGATCCATCCCGTCGTTCGTCCAGTTTCTTTGCGCACCATAAATTCAGCTCCATACGAACGTCCTTCACCGGCAGTCAGCTTGTTCTCCCAATCCAGATAAGAAGGAGTGAAGGTATGTCCGTCGTTATATTCCAGCAGGTTATCCAGCGTCTTATAATATCCTTCTACGGAGAAGTTGTATGTTTTATTGAGATCATAATAGAAACCGGCAGAAACCTGATTGCTGATCAGCGGCTTCAGTTTCCGTGTGACCGGCATCCAGGCATCGGTAGGCAGGCTGATAAAGCTATTGCTTATCAGGTGTACATACTGATTCATACGTGAATAAGATGCTTTGAAACTTAGGTTTTTATCCATCAACCAACGAAAAGACACACGAGGTTCAAGCCCCGTATACGTCTTTCCCTGCACATTGAACAAGCTGAAACGCAGACCGGCATTCACACGCACAGCTTCCGACAATGACCAGTCGTCTTCTGCAAATACACCAGCTTCGTGTCCCCATAACAGGTCGTTGGCATATTCTTTATTGATCTCTGTCGATGTTCCTTCACTCTTGTCATAAGCCACTGAATGATTATATTCAGGTCTGAAACGATGTACCAGATAGTCTCCCCCAAAACGTACATGATGTGAAGAAGTCGGTAAATAGTCAAATGAAGTACGCAATCCCAAGTCCATAATACCCGTATTCGTCGTGTTCTCGCTAAACGAATCGTAATAATCCTCCTCTCCTTCAATCCCCGACACATCATGTGTAGTACTTCTCAACTTTGAATGATAGCGGGTAAAAACACCTGAAACCTTACCAAACAAACGGTTATTAAACACATACGTCCAACCGGCTGTCGCCATGATATTCCCCCAGCGCATAGAGAGATCAGTATCATAATTATAGTTATCCTCGCTATCCTTCGAAGGGAAATCCGTACTTCCGCCTTTCAACACGTCATTTCCGTTATACAGCGTGAAATACATACGGCTACGATCATTGAAGATGTGATTCACTTTCAAGTTCAAATCATGGAAAGCATAACGTGCTCGTGTTTTAATTCCATCCTTCTTCGCTACCTTATTAACTATAGCTAATGCCGGTGCCGAAAGCACATCGAGCCAGGTACGTCGTAGCGCAATATTAAACGAGGTACGATCCTTAATGATCGGCCCCTCAAAATTCAGGTTACCAGAAATCAGGCCGATGGTAGCGCTACCATGATATTCCTTCATATTGCCTTCTTTCATATGCACATCCACCACCGACGAGAGACGTCCTCCGTAACGTGAAGGGAAGCCCGACTTGAAAAAGTCCATCCCACTGACTGCCTCCGGATTAAAGGCGGAAAAGATCCCTCCGATATGATTGATCTGGTACACCGGATTACCATCTATCAGGAACAGGTTTTCATCCACATTACCGCCACGCACATACATACCGGCCGTTCCTTCCGTCCCGGCCGACACACCGGGCGTAAGTTGCAATGTTTTTATGATATCTGCCTCACCGAACATAGTGGGTGTCGAACGGATCGTTTGCTGGTTAATCTCCAAAGCTCCCATTTGGGTACTCAATACCGATTGCTTGCTGTTATTAGTTCCCAAAACAACCACTTCCTCCAGGGCGGCAGTAGGTGTAAGTTCAATGGTCAATACCGTATCTTTCTCCAGTTCAGAGAAATGAAACTGGCGACTGCCATATCCAATATAAGAGGCCAGGATCGTCGCATCCCCTCCCGGCAGCGTCAGACTAAAGAAACCGAAATTATTCGAAGCCGCCCCCATCCGGGTGTTGGCTTCATAAACCGAGGCTCCGATCAGGGATTCGGCGGACTTAGCATCTCGCACAAAACCGCTGACCGTTACCTGCTTTGGTTTACGCTTCAGGATCACCACGTTTCCTGTCAACTTGTACACTACCGGAAGATTCGCGAATAAACGCTTCAGGCAGTCCGGCAATGCTTCATCATCCGCTTTGAAACTGGTTTTCGGAAGCTCTTTCAACAAAGATGATTCGTAGGAGAAGGTTATTCCGGTCTGCTTTTGTATCTCGTCGAGAATTTCCCGGACAGGAGCCTTCTGCATGTTCATCGTAACCTTCCGTGTTTCATCCGCACCTTTTGTCTGCGCCTGAAGGGCAAACATCGCTAACATCATCATCATTACAACCATTGTAACACGGGCAAACAGTTTTGCAGGGTATACTTTCTTCATCTCATTAATTGTTGATATCTATTTCTTAGACAGGATTTCCGGAAATACCCCTATCGGGCAAGACAAAAATAGCAGAATTATTCGAAAATCCTCCCCACTAATATATGACAACTAGTGTATCTTATTTTTAAATCAGTCCGAAAAGGACAATTCTCCGATTTATTTTCTTATCTTTGTGAAAGAGTTAGAGTTACGCAGTTCTCCTTATTTACACATTATATTAAGCAGGCCTTCCTTTATTATACTCCTTACTCCGAATTAGTATTTATCATATAATAAAATTTTAGTTACATGGCAAGATCCGTTTCCGTAGACAAACGTGAGAATGAAAAGAAAAGACTCGCAAAACGAGCAGAGAAACAAAAGAAGAAAGACGAAAAGAAGCTATCCGGCAAGACTAGCAGTTTTGAGGACATGATAGCCTATGTCGATGAAAATGGAGTAATTACATCGACTCCACCAGAGGAAAACCCGCAAAAAGAAGAGATCAAACAGGAAGAGATCATGATCTCGGTCCCTAAGAAAGAGAAAGAAGAACCGGTTGTTCTGAAAGGGAAAGTAGACTTCTTCAACACCTCGAAAGGATTCGGTTTTATCAAAGAACTGATAAGAGGTGAAAGATACTTTTTCCATGTAAACAATATCCTTTCCGCAGCAATTGCCGAAGGGGATATCGTTACATTCGACCTGGAACGCGGCCTGAAAGGGATGAATGCGATCAATATTCGTCTGGAAAACGAATTACCTCCCGTGGAAAATATTCCCGAAGAATAATATACAATCATTTTTAAAAGAAAAATTCATATGCGAACAGAAAGAAGTTTATCAAACCAGTTAATTGAGAATTCACTGAAAGAGTATAAAAAGAGTGTAGGCGAAGTGGTTCTTATAGCTATCAGTCCACGAACGACTATCGAACTTCCGGCCCATCTGACTCAAGCAGAAAGGGATGTTCGTATAGCTAATTACAAGAGACTACACTCATCAAAAGTATAAAAGTTTACCTCCCGTAGATCCCCCATACGGGGTTAAAAAAGGGAGGTACACTGCCGATGGGCATGGTGATGCGACGTGTTGACTTCTGATAGCCGGTCACAACACCGAAGCCGTCGGTTACGTTTGAGTAACTGGCAGTAGGCTCCAGCTGACTATTCATATTCGCATCACCCAATAGGATGGAGAAGTTACGGATCACCTTCAGGTAATTATAATAATCTTCTGAGATAGAAAGAAGATGGATATCGTAATGCACAGTGGCAGACAATGTATCGGTTACAAATGAATAATCGGGAGAAAGCGAACAGGCCACAGCATACTCCTTTCCATTAAACAGATCATCTGAAAAAATACCCCGGAAAGAACCACCCCTATTATCTACCGAGGGGATATCAGGTTGGAAGACAGGATCTTCATAATTTAATTTAAAATTTCCATAAACAGGAAAAACCTTTCCGAAATAGTCACCGGCTATTGAGTTTCTATACCATTCGTCATCGCAATATGTACTTACCAGCATCACGCTATCCCCTTTGTGATATTCTGCCAGACGTTCCACTACCAAACGATAGTAGTTACGTTCAGACGGATCATCATGCAATGTCAGATAGATATACATATTATATGTATTAGAATAAAATACCGTATCGAGTGCTACGATCTCCGACTTCTGAGGAATCCTTGTCTCGCCCTCTACCGGAAGAAACCCAGCTGCTTCCGCCTGGAATCTGACTTTATCACCGGCCTTTACATAACAACCCGGCAATTTATACTGTCCTTTATATTCAGTACTATCCGCCGGATTATCGGAACGTTGCATCGCTCCGCGGAAGATATCGTTTACATATACATCTATACTCACCCCTTTATCCGGAAGAAGATACTGCGGAACGCTATCCAGCAGGAACCAGCTTTTCGAAAGAAAAGCGGCGACCTCGTGATCGGGCGTGACGGACGCATTCAACACCAATACCGAAGGCGCCGGATCAAGCTTTAATACAACATCCCGAAGACAGGAAGAGCATAGAAGATGCAACAATAGCGGCAATAATATGAATAGTTTTTTCTTCATCTCATTTAGAATTTATAAGTATAAGATACAGAAGGTAGAAAAAGGAACAGGATAGATTGTTCCAGGCGCACTTCCACAGGCTTGCCCGAATCACTATAATCATAGGAAGGTTTAACCGAAAACGGATTCGGCCAGCAATACGCATTACAAAGGCTGAGGTTCCAGATGCCCATACGCCCCTTTTTCTTATAGCGATAGAAGTTAAGACCCAGGTCCAACCGGTGATACGGCGCCAACTGATAATTGTTGCGGGAGCTGGCAGCTGAGTCAAAACCTCTGTCACCCGGAATAACACCAGGTCCCTGCATAAAACCATTATTAGTTTGTCCTGTTCCACCCAGATAGAGTTGGTCCTTGATGGTGATATAATTACCCGAAGCATACATCCAGGCAGCCGTCAACTCCACCTTACGCGAAAGTTTGTAGGTAGCCACAACATCTATCTTATGCCGGTTATCATATTTGTAAGGGAAACGACGGCCTTTGTTTACACTGCCGTCAGGGAAAAGGCGATCCGACCAGGATAACGTATAACCGATCCAGCCGGATAACCGTCCGGTCTTTTTCTGTGCCATAAGCTCCACGCCATAAGCACGTCCGTAACCCTCTCCTACCCGCTCTTCCCATTTGGAATAATCGGTTCCCACCAGGAAGCGGTCTTTATATTCGATCAGGTTATTCATCCGCTTATAATATCCTTCCACGGAGAAGTTATACTGCTTATTGAGTTTATAATAAAGTCCGGCAGTATATTGATGGGCGTTCATCGGACGAATATTGCGGGTTACAGGCACCCAGATATCCGTCGGCTGACTGATATAGCTATTGGAAAGCAAATGGATATATTGGTTCATCTTCGAATAAGACAACTTCGCCGACAAGTTGCGGGCCAGCAGATAGCGGGCCGAGAGACGCGGTTGCAATGACTGATAAGTCTGCCCCTGCACATTAAAAAGCGTATATCGTAAGCCGGCATTCACCTTCAGCCGATCTATCACATGCATTTCCTCTTCGGCATATAAAGAGACTTCATGTCCATGAACCAACGAATTAGCATATATCATATTCGTTTCCTGCGACTTTACAGAGTCCTGGTACCAGCTCTTCCTTGTATTTTGTTCGGGACGGAAATTATGGAACAGGTAATCGCCACCAAAACGCAAACGGTGCTTTTCATTCAAACGGTAGTCGAACGAAGCACGCAGGCTCACATCCTCCATTGCCGAGCGGTAATGGCTTTCTTCATTGAATATCTTATCGTTATTGATATTGGAAGACAACGCATAGTCTGCTTTATCCTGCATTATATGCGAGCGATAGCGCGTGTATCCCGCCGTGAAACTGGCAAAAAGTTTGTTACTGAATACATGGTTCACTCCTACCGCCCCGATCAGGTTTCCCCATCGCCAACGGAAATCCTTTCCGAGGCGCTTTTCATTTCTATTTTCTTCCCCGCTGAGATAGCTGTCGCTTCCCATGTAGAAACTCAGGTAAAGGCGGGTACGGTCGGTGAAAGAATGGTTCACTTTGGCATTCATGTCGAAGAAGTGATAACCACCTTTTAGTTTGTTGTTTCTGTCTTTGTTTACCGCCTTCAGGATCGGCCAGGTGAAAAGCTCCATCCAGGTGCGTCTGACGGAGACATTGAATGAGGATTTCCCTTTTATAATAGGGCCTTCGAGGTTTCCCCGCAACGCCAACAGGCCGATAGAGAAGTTGCCATGATACTCGTAACGGTCGCCATCATTTGTCCTCACATCTACAACCGACGAGAGCCTTCCCCCATATTCGGCAGGAAAGCTCCCTTTGTAAAACGTTGTATTCCTGACGGCATCAGGATTAAAGGCTGAGAAGAAACCGAGCAGGTGGTTGGTGTGATAGACCGGGTTCCCATCCAGTAGATAGAGGTTCCCGTCTGAGTTGCCCCCTCTCACATGGAGGCCGGTCATCCCTTCAACCCCTACTGCAACACCGGGCAAGCGTTGCAGGGTTTTCACCACATCCGTCTCCCCCAGCAGGGCAGGCATCGACTTGATGCGTTGGGAGGGTACCTCCACTACCCCGGTGCGTGTGCTTAATACTTCCGAACGGGGATTCAGTCCTTCCACCACGATCTCCCCTAAAGCACCGAGAGCATGTAAAGGTATATCGACCAGCGTGTCACGGGAGAGCTCGAAGGTGACTTCTTTTGCCTCATACCCGACAAAGGAGGCACGTAGCGTTACTTTCCCGGGTGGGAGCGTTACACTGTAGAAACCGTAATTATTTGTTGTCGTTCCGCTCTTGGTATTCCGTTCGAATACCGAAGCGTTGATAAGACTTTCGTAGGATACGGAGTCGCGCACGAATCCGCTTATCGTGTAAAGACGCGGCTTACGTTTCAAGATAATGATCTGCCCTGTCATCCGGAAAGTGATCGGAAGGGCATAGAACAGTCTCCTCAAACAATAAGACAAGGATTCGTCCTGCGCTTTAAACGAGACCTTCTGAAACTCGTCCAGCATAGAGGATTCATAGGAGAAGAAGATCCCGGTCTGCTTTTCCAGTTCCTGCAGAATCTCTAGCAAGGGAACCTGGCGCTTATTCATCGTAACCGTAGGCGTAGGTTCGACCGGAAGATCAGCCACGTAAGGCCCCTCTTCGGCTTTTACCTGCGGAAAAAGCATAAGAATTCCTGTCAGTAATATCCATATACGTACCATCGGTTACTTATTTATTGGGATCAGGAGCCAGGCGGGTATCCAGTGTCTGGTTGATAACCAATAAAACATCTTCCAGCGGAAGATCATTGAAAGTGGCCGTCAGTTTCAGATTCGGGGTTTCTGCTTTATTGATTACTTTCACCTGATAGTATTCGTTCAAGTCGCTGATCACCTTTTCGATCGGGGTGTCATTGAAACGCAACTGCCGGGTTTTCCACGACAGGCTGTTGAGGTCTTCTTCTTCAAGTATCGTGATTCCTTTACTTTCCATAGAGTATGAAGCCGACATACCGGCGGTTAATATCACTTTGTCCGTCTCACATCCGGTAACACCGAAACTGACTTTACCGGTCATCACATCCACGTCTGTACCGTCCGATTGCTCGTCTATCTGGAAACTGGTTCCTAACACGGTAACTTCCGTCCGTTCAGTATAAACAGAAAAGGGGCGTGACTCATTGCGCTGCACCTGGAAAAAGGCTTTTCCTTTCATCTCCACTACACGCCTTTCCTTTCCGTAAGCCTTTACATCATATCGTATGGAAGAGTTTCCAGCCATCGAGATCAGCGTACTGTCAGGCAGGTAGACCTCTTTCAGTTGCCCCGGCGCAGTGGTTACGGCCACCCATTCCGAAGAGTTACGATCTGTAATATAATACGTACTGAAACCAATGAGCAGTAATAATACCGATGCAGCTGCCATCCAGTAGCGGCGGAAAGAGACGGAACGGCGTATCTGATGCTTGCCGGCAAACTGTTGCCAGGCCTTATCAGTATCCAAACGCCCTTCCTCGTAGTGCTTTGCTACAAAACGGATGCGTTGTTCCAGTTTATTGTCCTGCTCGTTGTTCATATTTGTTTTATATTCTAAAATCTATATCCTACTGTAAAACTTACGGTTTGATATTTCAAATCTATATCCTGAGACTCATACTCTTTCCCAAGTCCCAAATCGTAAGAAGCATTAAGCGTAAAACGCTTTACTTCAATACCGGCGTTAAACATCAAGCCCCAGTCGAAACGTCTATGACTGCTGTATTTCCCAAATGGCTCCCAGGAGTCATAAGTTGTTGAATATCCCTTCTCTGACATCTCCATAGTCTTAGACTTACTCTTTCCTGAAATACCGTATGCCAGGTAAGGACCGGCAGCTATATGTAACTTTACATCTTTGCCAACCTCCCAGTTAAAACGACCTAAGATCGGTAACTGCAAATAGTCTCTACGAGTACTTCCTTCGGTTAAAGTAATACCATCTACACGCATATCCGTCGGAAAGAAACTGCCATTACCATAATATCCTCCTAGAACACCAGTACCACCGTACCATAAACCACCCGGAGAGAAAGAAATATAACGATCCTGTTCTTTACCGTCTTGATCAACACCTTTTCCATAAGCCGTTCCATAAAAGCTTTTCCCTGTTCCCCGCTGTACATAATACAGGCCGGACTGAAGGGAAAACAACCCCGATCCAAAAGTGTAGCTCACAGCTGCACCGGCTTTAAAGCCAATCGCGGAAGGTGATCCCTTGTACTTCGTCACGTTCATACCAGCCTCCGGAGTTACAGACCATTGCGCACTAACTGTCGCCACACACATCATCATCATCAACATCACACAAGAAACAATCTTCTTCATCTTCATTCTCATTCTTAGTGAAACAATATTTGTAATACCTTTTGTCTCTAAGACAGAGAAGTTGGAAAAAACCCCTACTCCGGTCGGATGTTTTTTCTCCGGTCACGCCAGACCAAAGAGAAAGTTATAGATACGTACCGCCATCTCCCGCAACGACTTCAACGCCTTGCCCATCTGATTCTCAACCGTTTTGATCGAGATATTCAGTTCCTCTGCTATTTCCTGATACTTCAGTCCGTCGCGTTTGGAAAGTAAAAAGATTTTTTTGCGTTCGGGAGGTAATCCGTCTATCGCGTTCCACAGGCGGGCATCGCGCTCGGAGTTGTAGACCTGCTCTTCTTCCGACAAGTCTGCCATATCCGGAAGCTGGTCAGTGGTCTGCATATCGGCAGGCTGTGTAACAAGCGAAAGGGAACGGTTACGTACGGCCTGATACATGTATGACTTCAGATTATCAATCAATATATTGTTGATATTCTTATCCCATACATCGGCAAAAGCCTGTTGAACAATGTCCTCTGCATCATCTAACCGCTCAGTAAAACGGAGCGCAAAAAGGCACAGGGGTTTATACAACTCCTTAAAATACCGTTCGAACTCTCCGCTGGAAATGGTCGCCATACGTTTGTTATCTGTAACTATTCTTTGCAAAGAAAAGCAGTTTTCCCGATACCTCGACTGTTTTTCAGTTTCTTTATTACTTATTTAATAAAAAGAAAGCGTTCAGAGTTATCTTTCCGAACGCTTTCCTTTATTTTATGTAATTATTTATCAATAAGGACGGAACCCGATGATCTCACGCACTTCGGCTAACGTCTTGGCTGCACTTGCGCTTGCTTTTTCTGCTCCCATACGGGCTACCTTTTCCATATATTCTTCGTTGGAACGGATATCGAGGATACGTTCACGGATCGGGGCACAGAAGTTGTTGATATCTTCAGCCAGCTGCTTCTTCAGGTCACCGTAGCGGATTTCGCAGTTATTGTATTTCTCGTTGAAGTAATCGTAAGTATCTTTTGTCGATACGATATCCATCATGGCAAAAAGGTTGGCAATCGGTTCGGGCTTCACGCTGTTCGGCTCTGTTGGGCCGGCATCGGTTACTGCCTTCATTACCTTTTTCTTGATCGCCTTTTCGTCATCGATCAGATAGATCGCGTTTCCTTCGCTCTTACCCATCTTACCGGAACCGTCCAGACCGGGCACTTTCACGGCCTTCTCTGTTAGGTGAAAAGAAGCGGGTTCGGGGAAGAACTCAACCTCATAAGTAGAGTTGAAACGGCGGGCAAAACGACGCGCCATCTCCATATTCTGCTCCTGGTCTTTTCCAACCGGCACTTTCACAGCCTTGTGGATAATGATATCGGCTGCCATCAAAGTAGGATAAGTCAGCAAGCCGGCATTTACACTATGACGGTTTCCTTCGTTGAAAATCTCTTTTTCCACATCGCCTTCGGCCGTATTTACACGGTCGATATGGAGCATCTGACGTGCCTTATCCTTGAAGGAAGTCGTGCGCATCAACTCACCGATACCGGCATTCATATTGAGGTAGAGATACAACTCTGCCACTTCACGCACGTCACTCTGTATATAGATCGTTGCCTTTTCCGGATCGATACCGCAGGCCAGATATTCAGCCAGGATTGTTTTCGCGCTGTTACGGATGTTTTCCGGGCGCGGATGCGTAGTCAGGGAGTGCCAGTCTGCAATAAAGAAAAAGCAATTATACTCATTCTGCATTTGCAGAAAACTCTTTACTGCTCCGAAGTAATTCCCCAGATGCAAATTACCTGTTGGCCTGATGCCACTTACTACTGTTTCCATTTCTAAATTCTTTATTTATTTCAAACGGCCACAAAGATAGTAAATTTAGAGCACAAAATCCTATCGGAAGAAGGGGTAAATATTCCTGAGTGCCTGACCCGGCTCCGATTATAGCCCGGGAGAAGTTCAGCTTCCCGGCAGCAGATCTTCCCCACTCCTGCAGGGAAAGTGAACAGGCAGGCAGATATTCTTTGTCCGACCCGGGTCGAACAGCTGTTCGACAGAGGTGAGACAGCTGTCTGACAAGTGTCGAACAGCTGTCCCACACTTGTCGGACAAAGGATTTGTAAGGAGCCAGCCACTTTTACCCGGCAGCCGGCGGAAATTAGTTGGCGGTCGGCTGTAGTTTGTACAGCAGTCCGCTCACGGTAGCCAGAGAGGCCTCGTAGTATTCCTTCCCACCAGACATCACCGGGGAAGAGGTAGCGACTTCTTTTTCTCCTTGCTTCACGACAAAAGGGACGGAAGTTCTCACCCGGCAGTCCTGTCCGGCAAGGGAACGGATCGTCGCTTCCGACAGTTTCCCATCGTTCCAGGCCATCGCGATCTCGAAGTTGCCGCGTGCCTTCAGACCGGAAACGCGGCCTTCGCCCCACACATCCGGCAAGGCAGGCAGCAGCTGGATAAATCCGGCATGGCTCTGCAGAAGCATTTCGGCCACTCCGGCGGTATAACCGAAGTTACCGTCGATCTGGAAAGGTGGATGGGCATCGAGCATATTCTTGAACAGTCCACCGCCCTTGCGCCCGTTGCCGAAACCGACGGGGTTAAAGAGGTTGGAGACGATTTTATAAGCACGGTTACCGTCGAGCAAGCGAGCCCAACTGTTTATTTTCCAGCCCATCGACCAGCCGGTGGCCTCATCTCCACGGAGATTCAGGGTTTGTTTGACAGCTTCAAACAGGTCGGGGGTAAGATCAGCTGTGATCTGGTTGCCGGGATAAAGGCCATACAGATGGGAGAAATGGCGGTGTTGCGGTTCAGCTTCCTTGAAATCGTACATCCATTCCTGCAACTGTCCGCGTGCACCGATCCGGTAAGGCAGGAGGCGGGGAAGTTTCTCTTTCAGCTCGGCACGAAGCGGTTCGTCGAGGTCGAGCATTTCAGCCACTTCGAGCGTACGGGTGAAGGTTTCGCGGACGATAGCCATATCCATTGTCGGGCCCATAGTCATGGCACCTTGCTTGCCGTTATCCATGATGAAACGGTTTTCGGGAGAGACACCGACAGGAGTCACCAGATGGCCGTCGCCATCTTCTATCAACCAGTCGGAGAAGAACTCGGCGGCCCCCTTCATCAACGGGTAAGCCCTGTTCTTCAGGAAGTCTTTATCTTGCGTAAAGAGGTAATGTTCCCACAGGTGGCTGCACAGCCACCCCTGTACCATCGGCCAGAAAGAGGCGGTCGGTACATTGTCGTTCGGCACAGACTCCCGCCAGATAGAGGTATTATGATGTCCTACCCACCCGCGGCGGTTATACATATTGCTGGCCGTTTCGGCACCCGAGACAGCCAGTTCGTCGATCAGCCGGAAAAGTGGCTCGTGGCATTCGGAGAGGTTAGTGAGCTCGGCCGGCCAGTAATTCATTTCGGCATTGATGTTCATCGTGTAACCGCTATTCCAGGCAGGCACGATGTCTTTGTTCCAGAGTCCCTGCAGGTTCAACGGCTGTCCGCCGGGACGTGAGCCGCTGATCATCAGGTAACGGCCGAACTGGAACAATAAGGCGGCAAGGTCAGGATCGGCCACAGTTTCAAATTGTGTGATACGCTGATCGGTAGGCAACGTTTTTTGTTCGGGCGAAGATGCCAGCTGCAAGTCTACCCGGTCGAAGAGCGACTGATAGTCGGCCACATGGCGTTGCTTCAACTGCTTATAATCATAAGCGAGCGCTTTATCTAAAACACCTGCGGCTTTGGCGGACGGATCCACTCCTTCGCGGCTGGGGCTTTTATCGAAACCGTTGAAGCTGGTTGCAAGGCTCAGGACAAAATAGACCTCACCGGTATTATACACATGTACGCCGGTATCGGTTATTTCATAGTCGCCCCCCTTTGGAAAGACAGGCTTCAGCTGGGCTTCAAAGAACATACCCTTCCCTTCGATCTCGTCACCGTAGAGAACCCGCTTATCGAATTTGCGGTTCCCTTTCCCGTCGTACAGTTCAGGGTGTTTGTATTGGTCGCCCCAGGCTTCCATCTGTTCAAAAGTACGGCGTTCGACATATCCCGGAGCTTGTCCGTGCAGCACCAGGCGGTCAGCGCCTTTCGTTTGTCGGGCGGTGGGATGGGGCGAAGTGAAGTTCAGGGAAAAATCGAGCCCGTCGGGAGCATTGCTTTTCAGGTGGACGATGATTACGTCATCGGGATGGGAAGCGAAGACTTCGCGTTCATACCGGATACCGTTCTGCTCGTACACTGTGCGGGTGACAGCCTCCGAAATATTCAGTTCACGTTTATAGCCGGAAACTTCACCGGGTTTATTGTTTTCAATGAACAGGTCGGCAAAGGGCTGGTAATACTGGTGCAAACGGCCCAGCCAGTGTTTGCAGACCAGGTCGGAGGCTTCATCGTATTTCCGGGCTTTCATCAGTCCGACTACTTTATCGAACATCCCGGGAGTGATCTTTATATCTTTGAATACTGTAGAAGGTTCTCCGCTGTAGAGCGTGTTTTCGTTCAGTTGCAGCTGCTCCTTGTCTACACCGCCAAACACCATGGCACCGGCGCGACCGTTACCGACAGGAAGGGCTTCGTTCCAGTTTTCAGCAGGTTCGTTATACCATAGAGCAAGCGGGTCCTCCTTCTGTGTCTTCGCACACGCAAGGCAACAAAAAAATAGGAGAAGGGAAGATAGTAAGCGTATATTCATGATGATTAAGTATTAAATACGGATACAAAGTAAAGGAAAAGTTTCGAGAATAGCACACGGATGACACGGAATACGCGGATTTCACGGAAACATACAATCCGTGATCATCCGCGTCGTCCGCGTCATCCATGTTCCATTCAATGTATTATCAAAGCAGGTCTAATTCGGCAATAGCTACGACCTTGCCGTTGGCTGCTATTTCGGTTGCCTCAATACGGATGTAACGGGCGGATACCGGTTTCTTGAAATAATGGTAGCGCTTGGTCGGGTCGTTGATAAGGTTTCCGAACTCAAAGGCCTCTACTTCTTTCCAGTTCTTGCCGTCGTCGCTGACCTTCAGGATGCCTTTCGCCATCATTCCTTCCGAATTGCGGGTCTGCGGAGTGTAGGCGAAACCGTTCAACGTTTCCTTCGCACCGAGGTCGACCGTTATGAATTGCGGCAGGCCGCCTTCTTCCGAACGCCAGAAAGTGGCGGGCTTGGCATCGAATGCGGCCGTAGCGGGGTTGCGTTTGGTTTCGCTGCTTGCTTCCACCAACTTCCAGTTTTGCTTGGTCAGTCCCAGGCGTTCGCTATGCATGGCCCCTTTCTCTCCTTTCAGGACGGCGATGGCTTTCAGTTCGCCGCGTTCCATCTTAAAGGGTTCCTTATACTCGGTAGAGCTTTCGGTCGGTTCTTTTCCGTCGGTCGTATAATAGATCTTATAGCCTACGTTCAGATTTCCGGCAGCATTCTGTCCGTGAGGATTCCACCCGAAGTCCTGCAATTTAGGCTCGATCGTAACCAGTCCGTTCACATCCTTCCTGAAACTCAACTGGGGCGGACGGGATTTGTAATAATGCGCGGAGATATGGCTGATAGCAGGTGTAAGACGCGATTCGAGCAGGCGTACCCGCAACTTATCCGTCGTTACTTCCGGGAAGCGAAGGATACGTTTGTAACCGATATTGGTCGAAACGACTATTTCTTTCCAGGCGCCGTTTATCCAGGCGTCTACGGCATGTTTCTCCACCCGTTCGCCGTTCGTTGCAACAGCTTCCTGGAGCATGATACGGTTGATCGTCACCGGAGAAGGCGTAGTTACGATAAATTCTTTATGCCCTTCATCCATCAGCAGCCAGGTATCGGGTTTGCCGTCCAGTACTTGCTGCGGGCCTTTAGCTCCCTGCAACAGATCTGTTCCGTACGTTTCCTTTATCCGTTTACCGGCTTCTTTCAACGATGCTACATCTGCAGGTGAGAACCGTCCTTCGCGGTTGGGCGGGATATTCAGCAGGAAGGTCGAGTTGCCGCCTACCGCACGTTCGTAGATATCGAATACATCGTCGGCACTTCTTACCTTCTGATGCGTGTCGTCGCGATAAAACCAGCCTTCGCGGATGGAGGTGTTGGTCTCGGCCTGCTGATAGTGGAGGTATTTTGCTTTATACAGTTCGTCACGGCCGCCCAGCACGGGGTCTGTCATGTCCGCAAACTGTGTCATCGTATCGGGATCGGCCTGGTAAGGAATCACATTCCATTCGGTCGGCCTCGTTCCCCCGGCTTCATTGCCGCACCAGCGTACATCTTCGCGTCCAAAGATAACGGCATTCGGGGCTAACGTACGGATCAGTTTCTTCCAGGCCAGATAGTTATAGGTCTGTCCGCCTTTCCGTTTCGGGTGTGCGCCGTCGAACCAGACTTCGTGGATCGGCCCGTATTCGGTCAGCAATTCAAACAGCTGATTCAGGAAGTATTCGTTATAATCGTCCACCACAAACTCAAACTTCGTCTGGTTAGCAAACGGCCTGCCGGGTACTTCGCGCGGGATCGTCCGTTTAGTGTATTTGCTCAGGTTACCGTACAAGCCATCCGGACTTTCTATCTGGAACAGATCGGCCGGCGACAGGTAAACGCCCAGCTTCAACCCGTATTTCTGACAGGATGCCGACAATTCCTTCAGGATATCTCCCTTCCCGCCTTCAAAGCCGGAAGACATGATACCGTGTTTCGTATACCGGCTCTGCCACAGGACGAACCCGTCATGATGCTTCACGGTAATAATAACCATTTTCATACCAGCAGCTTTCATAGCTTCGCACCATTGGTCGGTATCGAGTTCCTTCAAGTCGAACACCTTCGGGTCTTCCATCCCGTTCCCCCACTCCATCCGTGTAAACGAATTGGGCCCGAAATGGATAAAGGCAATGTATTCATTTTGTAAAGCACTCAACTGGTTCGGAGTGGGAATAACATGCGCGGCTTTCTCAATAATGACCTCGTGGCTGTCGCCGGGTTCGATTTTAATGGTGTTTTGGAAAGAGATACTATTGTCCTGTGCACAAAGGGCAGCAGAGAAAAGCAGACTTCCAAACAAATAAACAATTCTATTCCTCATGATTAGCGGATTGATTTGAAGTTAGTAAATGAATTCTCAGAATATACCTTTATTTATCCTTGAAACTTATGCTCACATCCTCTATTGAGGAAACAAGCGGATAAATTCCTATTGAATCTCCCAACCCTATTTCCTGAGGAGTAGGAGGCAAAAAAACAGCCTTTGTACCTTTTACTTCAGCTCCCTCATTTGTAAGTGTCACGATAGCATACAAGGGTTTATCGAATGTAAGTGAATACTGCAAAATAGAATATTTATCATTAATCTCTTTAGGATAGCGTTTTTCCGTCATCGACGGCTTGTCAATCCATACGTACGATGCACTATTGATCTGAATGTAAGTAATGCCGTTGATATTTTTGGTATAGTTACTATGATTATGTCCGCTAAAAGCCAATACTATTTTTTTAAAACCAGCACGTTGATTTTCATCTTCCAATATCTCACGTACCTTCTCTCCGTTATTCAGGAAACTATCAATACTCTGATGTGAAAAAATCACACATCGTTTCTTTGTTGCAGCCAGATCTTTCTTCAACCATTCCATTTGTTCGGGATCTACAAACGCCCTCATCTTCGGATTCACATAATAATTTGCTTTTGCATAATGCTTATATTCTTTTCCATCATATAAGTTGTTTCCATCTAATACGATGAAATGGAAATCTCCTTTATCAAAAGAATAATAACGCCCGGGCATATTCATTCCCTTTACATATTCCTGTTCGTCATAAACATCCATATCATGATTTCCTATAGTATGATATTTATCACCTCCATAACTATTCCACAAATCCCGGTACACCTTACTGGCACTATCCAGCCGGCAAAAATCGCCTAACTCAATGATAAACTCGACATCTTCATTTTCGGCCGCTCTAATAAAGGATGTCAGCCGTTCTTCTCCATCAGGCACATCCTGTGCGTGGAAGTCCGATGCGATAGCAAATTTAACAGGATTCACTTTTGGAGTACATGAATTAAAACCGCCCCCACAAACGATTACTAATAGAATTAAAAAGATTGATTTCAAATAGTTCATATTACATTTATCATTAAGTATTCCGATCGTCACAGGTTCTCCCTCTTTTGGGTTAACAAAATTACAATATAATCCATACATCCAACACATTAAACAAGAGAAAATTTACGCAAAGGGTTGCGTAAATTTTCTCACAAGAATGCCATGGAAGCTTCAGGATAGTTCATTATGTCGGAGTTCTCGTGCCATCTCCGGCTTAGCGTGCCGTGTTAAGTTAAAGGATGACCTTTCCTTTATTCAATCCATAAATAGGATTCACTTTTTATATAAAGCCCTGACCTTTTCGGGATCCAATGTTGTAGAAGGATCGAATCGGTCGGAAGCCATGTATTGAAGGATACTCTGACGGAACTGACGGGCGGCAGGACGTTTGTCCAGATCTTTTTGCAGGTCGGCGCTGCATACCATCAACTTGCCTTCACCCACTTTACCTTCCATCAGGATACCCAGCTTGCGGTTCGTAAACCAGTCGTCGATCAGATGTACCACCGGGTGGTAGTCTGCCGGGAAATCATCCAATACCATTGCGTTGCAATTGCTTAACAGATCCCACCACTGGTAATCGCTGTAACGTTCGGTCGGGAATGCCGCGAGTGCCGGATGGTTCGGGTCGCAAAGGATGCCCAGCGTATGGGGTGGTTGCTTGTTTGTCCAGGCGGTATTCCAGAAGATGGAGGAGAAGCCCACGCGGATGTCTCCGCCTTTTTCCGGCAGGATGCTTCCGGGTTGTAGCAAGAGTAGGACGCTTTCTCCTTTATTCAGGCGCTCCATGGCTTGATTGTCCAGCGTGGATGCGATATAAGGCGATTTTCCTATCGCTTCCTGTTTGGCCGGATATACCCAGATGTTCCATTGGTTTTTGTTATTCGCATCTTTCACCTCTACACTGACAGTGAGCTGTGTCGGCTGGTCTATTCCGGATAGCGGAAAGTCGATGTTGCCGACAGGAATACAGTTGGTCACCGGGAGGTCTTTTATGAAACCGCCCTCTGACAGCTTTTTACCTGACTGGTCGCTAATATGCCAGATAATATTGGCTCCCTGCAATGATTTTTCGCCGAAATGTGCCACTTCAACCGGGACATTCAGTGTTTCATTATTCAACCATACCATCTTCGAGAAACGGATCAGAGGCACTGTCTGATTACAGAACGTACTGTATTCTTCGGGGCTGACATATCCTTTTTCTTCCCAGAAAGCATCGAGCACGCCGACCAGGGCAGAGCCTTGTCCCGGGAAATCATGCAGGTCGAGCAACTGGAAACCGGCAAAACCGGGTGTACGCAGGGCGGCTTCTATTTCAGCTTTATAACATAAGGTTTGCAAACGTCCGGAAGCAAACAGGAAATCTTCGGCAAGGTCTGCCATGTGGTGGTCTTTCAGTGTCTCCCGGAAGATCTCGAAGTTCTTGGCTTTCAGTACACCGGTATATTTCTCAATTTCCTTGAAATTGGGATATACGCACCATTGACCCACTTCATGGCTGACCGTCGGCATATTCTTTTTGATAATATGGGCAAAGTCATAATCGGTACTCGGGGCTTTTGCATTGATGATACTGTTCAAGCCTTCTGCCCAACGATGGATACGCGGTTCCATAGGATCCCAGTAATCGGCATTTTCTACATAAGGCCAACCGCCGGCAGAGGTATAGACACGCCGCAGATCTTTCGATTTCCAGTAGTCGATCAAGCCGGATAGATATTCTCCCTGATTGGCACCACTCGGTTCGTTGCCGTAAGCCATCATGCAGAAAGAGGGATGATTGCCATATTCTTTCAGGATACGGTCGCTTTCATCACGGAACCACCGGTCGGAGTAATCGCCATTGCCCACTGTCGCCCAGCCGGCGCATTCTACTTGCAGGTAAACACCCATGCTGTCGGCTACTTCAAAAGCTGCGCGGGGAGGACACCAGGAATGGAACCGGACATGGTTCAACCCGTGTGCTTTGCATTGGCTATATATTTTTGTCCAGTATGCATTATCCATTGCCGGATAACCGGTCAGCGGGAAGATACAGCATTCCAGTGTTCCCCGGAGGAAAACGGGATGTCCATTCACTTCGAAACGTGTACCGTTCGCCTTAAATTCACGAAGGCCGAATGTACGGCATTGCTCCTCCCGATTGCCATCGGTTTCGGTGGCGACATGCAATGTGTACAGGTTCGGAGCATGTTCCGACCATAACAGGGCATCGTTGCCCATAGGGATCAGAAACTCTTGTTTCATAGTGGCTTGCGAAGAGAGTTCCACCTGTTGAGGTTCACCGACCGGTTTACCATCTTTGGTCTTTACTTGCAGGTTCAGGGTAGACCTGTTTTTTCCAGCCGTACCTTTCAGCGAGACAATCGTCTTGATTGTTTTGTCGGATACATTTGGATAAATTTGTATATCATCTATATGCAAAGAGGGTTTGGCTGTTAGACTGATTGTTCCGACAACCCCGTTCCAGTTCGATTGCGTATGGTCGGAGACACTATGGGCGTTAACTCCGACGGCTACGTTTACCCGGTTATCTACCCGGAGTGTCAAGGTATGCTTTCCAGGGGATAACTCTTTAAATGTATAGCGATAGGGGGTAGACAATGATTCATGCTTCCCCATTTCTCTGCCATCCAGAAAGAGAGTGGTTTCCCAGTGCGTACGTTCCAGTTCAAGTTCTACCGGGCAGTTTTTCCATGAAGCCGGTATATCGATCTCTTTTTGATACCAAGCAACACCGACATAATGCTTGTCCGGGTTCAACCAGAACGGAACTTTCATATTCCCCGGTTGGCGGAATTTTTCGTAATCCGGTGAGTTATACCAGGACTTGTCTACAACATGTCCGGTCCAGGCAGTTTCTAAACCTACATCGTATCCGTAGCCTTGTTCTTGCAGGGAACCTGGCAGATGGATGGTATCGCTCAGCGATTGATTGTACCATTGTTCTTTTACACCCTTGTCGCCCGGGTCGAGGGCAAAACGCCACTGGCCTTCCAAGGATTGATGATCATCTTTTGGTTGGCAAGCTGTAAGAGCCAGGAAAGAAAATAAAACAGCTATATATTTGTTCATATGAATTGATTCGTTAATGTATTGTTTACCATATAAATTTATAGTATCTGCTACGCTATGAAATCTGAGGCTGTGCCATAGAACAGAGACACAGCCTCAAATAGTTGTTTATTATTTTTCTGCCGGATAATTGGCTTTAACAGGCCAATACGGATTCTGATAAACAGGAGAATCCGAATAATTTTCTTTATCCGCAGTCGAAGTGATCATGAAATGCTGCATAGCGATCGGACTTAAATAATGAGCCATGTGCCAACCATATCCCTCATAAGCTCTGTTATTCTTCAGAATTTCATACGGGCGTAAATAATTACTCAAAGTGGGAGATGACACATTGGATTCCGGATCCTTATTATAAACCAGATTATAACCATTGGCGGCATATTTCTCTGGCAGATCCGTATTCCACAACTTGAAACCTTCGATGTGATACTTCTTTGTCATCATCTGATCCATCGAGCGCCAACGTTTCAAATCCGTACTCCGTAAACCTTCGCTCAAAAACTCGTTTCTTCTTTCTCTGCGGATATTAAACAAGGTCGCATCGTTCAATATCTGTCCTCCGGAATAAGCCGCCCAGTCCAGTTCTGCCTCCTTCGACATATCTGTCGCTAGTATCGTTTTATTATAATCTTCTTCTATGTTTGCACGCCGACGTAAAGCTTTCCAATACTGATCCGCTTTACTATCCAAATTGCCGTAGCACTCGTAGTAAGCCTCTATATAATTCAGATAGGCCTCGGCGGCACGGAAAATAGAAACGCCGGTATCTCCTTGCCAGTTATTACAGTAAGTATGATCCCAATACCAATATTTACGACACTGATAGCCTGTATTATATCTATACTGTGCGGACCCGTTTGTTATATCCGGTACTACCGCTTCAACAGGATTGCCATGTGTACCTTGTCCGACATTCAACCAAATATTAACCATACCGGGTTGCTTTAAGAACAAACGAATACGATCGTCTCTGTTTTCCACAATGTTTTGGGATGAATTGTCACCTTTGTACAAAGAAGAGGCATAATAAGGCAAGCCGTCATTCATCAGATAACTTTGAACCATACTTCTGGTTAAGCCGACTCCTATACAAGTTGTACCTGCATCTACCGGACGATTATGGTTTATGCTTTTCCCTCTGTCAAAATCTCTCCACAATAAGACTTCTTCATACCCGGACATATCCGGCACGCTAAACATTTCAATGTATGGATTAGAATCACCGATACCTTGCATCAGTACTCCAGAGTTTTCAGTCAACGGATATTTGGAAGCAATTATATCTGCCGAAGCGATCGCCTGTTCCAGGAACCATTTAATTTCATTATCGATATTACCGGAAGGATATTCATATCCTTTATTGTATTCTTTCGCTGCACCCGGCCATCCTTCTCCATTCGGGACAAAAGCTGTACCTTTAAAATACTTCAGCCAGGTCCCTTCAAACAATGCGACTCTCGATTTCATCAGGTAACAGATATCCTTATACATACGGTTTTTCTTACCATCCGGAGCAGTAGACTTCATTAGTACGGCAGCCGAGTCCAAATCGGAAATGATAAAGCGGGCAACTTCGTTTCGTGGCATACGCTTCGATGCTGCTACCAACTGTTGCAAATCATCCGTAAACGTATTTCGTACGATAGGAAAATCGCCTAGTGTTTGCAACTTGTTGAAATAAGCTAAAGCTCTAAAAAAGTAAGCTTCCCCGATATAATGTTCAATATTTTCTTTAGTACCCTGGATTTCACCGTTTTTATAGGCAGGAAGTACTCTTTCCAAGAAGTAGTTGACCTGATATATTTTTTCAAAATTCCATTCGCCATCGGTTTCTCCTACTTTCAAATCACCTTCCGTATACAGGTTTGAATAACTCATTCCTGCCTCATTATCAGTATTGTTATCCAGACCTACTCCGCCACCGGCGTTGGGCAAATCCGGATAGCACTTGATTATATATGAATCCAATTGAGATTCTTCTTTCAAATAGTTCTCCGGAATAACAGCTGATGGAGGGGCTATATCAAGATTGTCATTACAGGCAGTTAACACACTGCTCAAGAGCAATATTTTGGATATGTATTTCAGTTTTATTATGCTTAATTGTTTCATGACTATTAAATTTAATTTGTGTTAATAGGTTACACTCAAACCAAATGAATAAGTTGCCGACATCGGGTATTTCATCATACCTGCAGGGTCTGAAGCTATTGTTTCCGGATCGAACAAATCGGTCAATGCCGTTCCTGTCCACAGGTTTTCCCCGACAAAATAAACACGAAGATTCTGCAATTTCAGCTTATTAGTCAATGACACAGGCAATGTATATCCTATATTTACATTCTTAAGACGAATATAAGATGCATTCAATAGATAACGGGATTGTGCCTTTCTGTTTTTGCTTGTATCGAATAACGGTCTGGGATAATAACTGTCCAGATTTGATCCTAGTATATGATTTTCATCACTCCGGAAATAATCTTTATGCTGCTCGTATAAAGTAGCGCTCCAGAGAGATGTTGCCCCCCAAAAATCCATACTGGCAGTATAATAATCTCTTTTCATAATTCCTTGGAAGAACACGCTTACATCAAACCCTTTATAATCTACTCCTAGATTTAAACCAAACAGATATCGAGGTGTTTCATTTCCTATTACTTTCAAGTCTCCCTTATCGTCATGAGTAGAACTGCCGGTATCTATTTTTCCATCACCATTCAAATCACGGTACATAACATCACCGGCTGCCCAGTTATTTCCCACGGCATCTTGTCCTCCATTAGGCAAAGAAGCCAGATGCGCATCCATTTCTTCCTGCGTTTTTGCAATACCGATAGTTTCATACCCCCAAATTTCCCCATAATTTTTATTAGAATAGTAGCTTGTAACAACTCCTGTATTATTCGGATATTCCAAAATCTTGGTACGGGCATCCGAAAGATTAAAGGTCGCATTGTAGCCTAAACCGTTTTTCAAACGATCACGCCAGGAGAGCGTCAATTCCCATCCGTTTGTACGCAAACTGGTATTATTCGTTTTTGGAACACTCGTTCCTAAAATAGCCGGCATTTCAGGGGCGGGTCCGATCATGTCCTCCGTCTTTCTCGTAAACCATTCCAAGCTTAAATTCATTCGATTATTCAGCGCATTGGCATCAAAACCAATATTGGTTGTCTTGACGATTTCCCATCCCATTGTCATGCTGATCAAACCGGGAGCCGAAGATGTGTTCAGCTGGTTCCCGTTTATCAACCAAGCACTATTAGCGGCTTCAATAGGCATCGTTAAATAAGTCGGATACCATTTCTCTTTTGTATTTTGATTTCCCAATAAACCATAAGATCCTCTTAGCTTAAAGGTAGAAATGTAGTCAGACAATGAACCCCAGAATTCTTCATTAGCCATATTCCAACCCAAAGAAAAAGAAGGGAACAATTTCCAACGTTTGTCAGACCTGAACCGCGATGTCCCGTCATAACGCAAATTCCCTTCTACCAAATAACGGCCTTTATAATCGTAGTTCAAACGTCCGAAGAAACCGGCTAAAGCCCATTTATCATAACTGCCTCCTACTGTCGGTGGTGTTATCTTACCCGACCCATCCGTACCGGAAGTGGCATTCAGGGCATCCATCCCATCCACAATGATACCTAAACGGCCTGCATTCGTCTTGTCTTGCCAGAATTGTTCAGATTGAAATCCTCCCATGATCTTGAAATTATGCCCGTTCACTCCTTTCGCATACTCCGTATAAGCATTTATGTTCAAGTACTTAGTACCTTTATATTCTTCCGACACACTAGAGTTGCTACTAAATCCGGTGTATTGATAAGGAACACCATTTACATCATGGTTATACATCTTTTGAATATCCTCATGAATCCGTTCCTGATATACCTGATAATTTACATCGCCGATAATTTTCCATCCTTTAACGGGTTCAACAATAATATTCAATTGTTGAGTAGTTTCATTTGTCTTTTTCTTATGTCGTCCGCCATCCCGTAAAGGTAATGCCCAGCTAGGACTTGAATACAAGTATCCGTTCGGGTCATAAGCAACCATAGTAGGCCAACTCTGTCTGGACAAATTGGAAAACATATTATCTGTAAAGAATGTCGGTTTTTCAAAATCGATCTGATTAAAACGCATACCATAGTTAATACTGATATGGTCATTCAATTTAGATGTAACTTTCAGGTTGGTAGCAATACGTTGATTCGATTCCGGATTCAAACGTATGTATCCATCTTGACCTAAATAGTTGGCAGAAGCATACATCTGTATTTTATCGGTACCACCGGATACGCTTACATTATGTTCATGGGCAAATACGGTATCATCAAATATCAAGTCAAGCCAGTTCGTATTACCATACCCATACACATAAGCATCCCCCCAACGTGTTGGGTTATTGGGATCAGGATCGATACCTCCGGTTATTTTTCCATCCATAAAATCTTTGATTTTCTGTAAGCGCTCAGCTGAAAAATACCCTGCCCTACCTGCATTTACTGCAGCTTCATTAAAATAGCTTGCAAAGGTATAAGAGTCCACCGGCTGAGGCATATTGATAGCCTTATTCCAACGGAAAGAGTTGTTGTAGTTAATCGACAACTTACCTTCCTTTCCTCTTTTGGTGGTAATTAAAATAACGCCAAACGGAGCACGTGATCCATAGATAGAAGAGGCTGCGGCATCTTTCAACACAGATACAGACTCGATGTCTTGCGGATTCAAACGGTTCATATCGCCTTCCATTCCATCGATCAGCACAAGCGGGCTTCCGGAAGAATCTTCACCGATAGTTCCGATGCCACGAATATTTATAGATGGCGATGCATCCAGATAGCCTTGCGATTGCGAAATATTCAACCCCGGCATGGCTCCCTGAAGTGCTTGTGCTACATTTGCAACAGAACGTCCTTCAAACGCTTCGGCAGTGACTTGTGAAACAGCACCTGTCAGGTTTTCTTTCTTTTGTGTACCAAATCCGACAACTACTACTTCGTCTAAAGCTTGCATATCCTCGATCAATTGGACCTGGATATTTTTCTGATCTGCCACAGCTACATCTCTTGTCCGATAACCAATATAAGAGATCTGCAGTAAAGCTGTATTTTCAACTTCTAATGTAAAAAAACCGTCTATATCCGTCATAGTTCCATTTGTCGTTCCTTTTTCAACAACACTGGCACCTATAATCGGTTCTCCATTTTGATCCGTTACTTTTCCTGTTATCTTTTTCTTATCCTGATTTACGACTTCTGTTTTCGGAGAAAGAGTTATATAGTTCTTTTCAAATACATAACCAAGATTCGTGTTTTGATATATCTCATCCAAATAGTCAGATACCTTTCCCGAACGCTTTTGAAAAGATATTACTTTATTAACATCCACATCCTGATTTCGAAAAACAACAAGATAATCCGTTTGTTTCTCAATCTCCTTTATCAACTGTTTAATCGACAAACTATTCTGTCTGATGTTAATCACTGCATTTTGTGCTTCCGTATCCGTAGCCATCAACTGGAACACACAAACAAATAAAAGAAAAAGTGATATTCTCATAATTCTAAAAAAATCTTTAATGCTATTATTATGTACAATAAAGAGCTGTAACAAAGCTTTTCTTTTCATACCTTTGTTTTCATGTTTAAAGTGAATACTAAAATTTTACGACTTGTGTTTGCTTTACATCGGCGGTAGTTGTTGGTAGCTTCTACCGCTTTTGTTTTTATGACTTTTCATTTTACCATAGGCATATTGATTTAAGTTTTACATGTTATTTACTCAAGGTTATAATATTATTCTCTACATCTTTCCTGATCTTAAAGCTTCGTATTTGCTGTAAAATCTTGAATATATCATCCAGACTATCCCGTTGTCTGAATTTTCCGGTATAAGTTTCTTTGAACATGGAAGTATCTTCAACTATGATCTTAACATCATAATACAGTTCCAGTTTTTTCAAGATATCGATCAAAGGTTCATTTTCAAAAGCATAAACACCGTCACGCCATAAGAAATGGTCATTTAGTCTGATAGGCTTAACGGTCATTTTTCCATTCGCAGCTGTTACCTGCTGATTAGGATTTAATAAAATACCCTCTATCTCCTTACCTGAAAAGAAAACACGCACAGAACCTTCCAGAAGACTCGTCTCAACATAGCCGGCATCAGGGTAGCAATACACATTGAATTGGGTCCCCAATACTTTCATGTCCACATCTAAAGCAGATACAACAAACGGCTTCACCGAATCTTTTGCAACATTAAAAAAGGCTTCTCCTTCCACACTTACTCTTCTTTCCTTCCCTGTGAATTGAGCCGGATAAACTAATTTGGATTTCGCATTCAACCACACTTCCGTTCCATCCTGCAGAACCAAACAAGCGCGTTGTCCGGCCGGAGTATACAATGTATTCATTTCATTAGCCACAAAAACAACCTCTTCATCCTGAGTATACCATAATGTCAGCAAACTGGATGAAACAACCAAAATTAGTATTGCCGCTGCATAACCGATTCTGCTTAACCATAACTTTCTCAAAATCCTATTCTGCTTTTGATGTACAAACCGGTCATATTTTTGCTTACCAATACCTCGGTTCTCTATCTGTGGGCTCAAATTTAACAATGCGTACAGATTCTGATATTCCGCAAATTGTTTTTTCAATGTTTCACTTGAATCTACTTCATGCAGAAACTGCAAACGCTCTGTAGAAGAGAGTTCTTCATTAAAATATTTTTCTATTCGTTCGTCCATATTTTCCGTTTAGTGATTAATAAACGGATGAAGGGATAAAAACCCCCAAAGGGAAAAGTCACTTTTTAATTATTCAGGAGAAATAAGAGAAGAGGCAAATAGTCTTTCAGTTCTGACTTCAGTTTCTTATAGGCAATATTCATTTGGTTTTCAACTGTTTTAAGAGATATATTCATTTCTGTGGCAATATCTTTCTGTTTCTTTCCTTCTATTTTACTTTTTATAAAAATTTCCCGGCATTTTTCCGGTAAAGAATTAATCACATCTGATATTATCTTTTCAATATCCTGTTCCGATAAAAGTGATTGATCAAATAATTCCAAAGATGCCAGTTTTACTTTTAAAGTGATCTGATATTCTTCCTGCATTTGACTTACTGCCTCTCTTACAACGATATTATGGCGTAAATGATCGATACATCTATTTTTTATCGATGTAAAAAGGAATGCAATTAAATTTATATTATATGAAAGAAGTTCTTTCTTCTCCCAAAGTTCAGTAAAAACATCTTGTACAATATTTTCCGCATCTTCTTCAGATAAAACATATTCACGGGCAAAACATTTCATCCTGGAGAAATATGATATATATATTTCTTCAAAATCATACGGTATATCCCTTTTTTCTGTAATCATATCTCTTCCCAATAAATAAAATCCCGGAAAACAAAAGTAACTGTTTTCCGGGATTTTCCAAGGATTCAAGATATTTATTCCATCCAGCTCAATTGCTTCCAAACCTCGGGCCCATCGTTTTTCTGCGGGGCACCCGGAGTACTACGGCCTTCCTTTACATATTTGACCATCAGCTCTTTCAGTTCTTTTACAATCTCGGGATGTTCGGCATATACATTCTTTGTTTCTGCAGGATCATCCTTCATATTATACAGCTGAACCGACGGCAGCGTTTCGATCACCTCTTTATCCTTACCCGGTCTGGGGAAACTCCATCCACCCGAGCTTGGCGATAACAACAGCTTCCACTCCCCTTTACGAATCGTGAAGTCGCCGTTTATAGAATGATGGACAGTCGCTTCACGAATTACGTTGCTCTCCTTCTCACTCAGTAACAAAGGCAGGATATTATAACTGTCCTCACCTTCAGAGTCTTTCAATTGATAATCGGCAACAGCAGCAAAAGTGGCAAAGAAGTCGGTCAGGCACACTGTCTGATCCACCACATGAGGCTTTATCTTAGCCGGCCATCTCACTACACAAGGAATACGGTGACCGCCGTCGAACAAGTCAGCCTTATGCCCGCGATAAATATAACTGGGATAATGGCCTTTTGCCTGAAGATCATCGAACTTGGCTTCGGGACTGCAACCGTTATCCGTACTGAATACGATGATCGTGTTGTCTTCCACCCCGGCTTCCTTCAGGGCATTCATCACCTTACCCACCATATCATCCACCATCAAGACGAAATCGCCGTAAGGGTTCAATCCCGATTTACCCTGATATTCCTTGATCGGAAGAATCGGGGTATGGGGAGCCGGCAACGGAAGATATAAATAGAAAGGCTTATCACCCTTCGACTTCTCATGAATATAATCCACCGCCTTATCGATCAGATGGGGAAGCGTCTGCTCATGGTCGAAATCCGCGCCCGTCGGCCCTTTACGCCAGAACCCCATTCCCGTATTGACCGTTTCACGATCCGGCAAAGCGGTTACCTTATCATTTTCCACATACACATAAGGAGCCATATCCAGGGAAGCCGAGATACCATAATAGTAATCGAAGCCACGTGTAGTCGGTCCGTTGGTGATCGGTTGGCTAAAGTCCACACTATCCGGGCCGGCTTCGATATTGTTCCAGTCCCACCCCAGATGCCATTTGCCGATAGCGGCGGTCTGGTATCCACACTCTCCCAGTACATGGGCGATTGTCCGGCGATCCTGCGGAATAAGCGCTTTATCGTATCCATAGAGTACGCCCGACTTCAGGTCAGACCGCCAGTTATAACGACCTGTCAGCAAGCTGTACCGCGACGGGGTACTGACGGACGAACTCGAATGGGCATCAGTAAATATCACCCCTTCATTGGCGATCCGGTCGATATTCGTCGTCTTCAGTTTAGAGTTTTCATTCAGGGCCGACACGTCCCCATATCCCATATCATCGGCAAAGATGAAAACGATATTGGGTTTCTTAGGATCCTCTGCCTGTCCGGTACAGCCGGAACATAAGACCGATAGCCCTCCAATGGTTAGTAACACATTCTTTCTTTTCATGATATAATAAGTTTATGTTTTATTATTTATAGCCGGGATTCTGCTCTCCCAGCTTCGCATTATTTACGAACTCGGTAGATGGTACCGGATACAAGTAATAAGGTTTATTCGTCATCGGATGAGTAATCATCTTATTCTGCGGGAATTTCAACCCCAGATAATCCAACTGAGGCTGCATAACCGACTGCATGACACCCAACCTGTTAAGATCGAAATAACGTTTGCATTCAAACGCCAGTTCAATACGCCTCTCTTTCATGATATACTCCCTGAAAGACTGCTGGCTGGTAACATCCGACCCTTTCAAATCCGCCAGGCCGGCCTGCTTCCTGATCTGATTGACCAAAGAAAACGCTTCTCCTCCGGCAACATATCCTTTCTCATTCAATGCCTCAGCCTTCGCCAGCAAAATCTCGGCATATCGTATTAGAGGATAATTCCAGATACTTTTGCCTACCGGATCAGTGGTATTGTAGTATTTGTTTACGTAATACAAACTACCGTCCGGCTGCGATGCGTCCACAAAGTTAGCTAAACCATACGTATCTATAATCACACTTTTACGGTTATCATCCGGTCTGTCATTAAATAACTGTACAAATCCGTCGCCCGATGAAGGCCCTCCCCCTTTTCCGTTCAGATTATCATCCGTCGGCAAAATAAGGGCGCTACCGCTGGGCGTGGAAGTCGGAGCAAAAAAAGTGCTCAACGAAGAAGTGGTCGACGTAGTAACACCACCATACTGTACTTCCAAAAACGACTGGGAGCCATTCTCTGCCGAGCCGTTAAAATTCTTCACATAATCGATCAGCGTACCTTTCCCTATCACCTTATCGGCTGCCGCTATGACTTTGTCCCACTGTTCTATCTCCAGATACACCAGTGCTTTCAACGCACTGACCGAATAAACCGTCGGCCGGCCGTTTTCCGAGCCCGTATCTCCCGAATAAGAAGCTGGTAAAAGACGTTCCGCATCATCCAGGTCTTTCTCGATCTGGTTATATACTTCCTGTATGGAAGCCCTGGGAACCTGTGCATCTTCCAGCAGAACCACCTGATGTTCGAGGATAGGGACACCACCGAACAAACGAACCAGATTGAAGTAATAATAAGCCCTCATAAACTTGGCTTGCCCTTCAAAATAAGGCCGTTGCTGTTCTGATTTATAATCCGTCACATTCTCCAGATTGTCCAGTACCACATTGGCACGGCCTATTCCCATATAATGTTGCTTCCAAACCGTTGCGGCATAGGAAAAGTCCTGTTCTACGATAAAAAGGTCTGTCTCCAGCTCGTTTCTCCACGTCCAGCCGTCATCACAAGCCAGATCCGTCATACGTTGCATAGTCCCGCTAAACAGAGGTTGCAGAGGTTGGTAGATACCGTTGACGGCAGTCAGCATACCTTGTTCCGTACTTATGAGCTGTTGCAGCTCCGTCGAACCTTTCATCTTCGGTTCCAGAAAATCCGAACATCCCGAAACCAGCAGGATCAAACCCGGAATAAATAGTATAGACATTAGTTTTCTCAACATAGCAGTATATTTTAGAATGATAATTGTAATGAGAACGAATAAAAACGGGTAGAAGGGTACGGAGTGTAATCGATCCCTCCGGACAACAGGCTTGTCGTACTCGATGCTTCAGGATCCAATCCGGTGTATTTGGTAAAAGTAACCAGGTTGGCACCGCTGACCGACACGGTTGCATCACTGATATTCAATTTTGTCAGGAATGCCTTGGGAAGTGCATACGAGAAAGATACGTTTTTCAATCTCAGATACTTTCCATCTTCCAGGTAGTTGGTTGAAACCCGGGTGGCCAGAAAAGTCGTATTTCCTCCCTGCGACGGACGGGGTATAGTATTTGAAGGATTATTTTCCGTCCAGAAGTCTGCCACCTCCGCCAATTGCTGGTTGAACGGGACAGCCCTTGCATTCAGGTTACGCATGGCATGGTAAATCTTATTTCCTCCTGCAAAATTAAAGAAGATATTCAATGAGAACGGGCCATACCTGAATGTATTCGTGAAACCTCCGAAATAAGTAGGCAGCGGAGAGCCGACAAAGTCTTTATCCCCTGTATCCAGCGATTTACTGTTATTCCTGTCCACAAATTTAGGATCACCGGGAACAGCACCGAACAAGGCGGCTTCTTCCGCTTCATTCTTCTGCCAGATACCATCGAACTGGTACATGTAAAAAGCTCCTACCGGATGTCCCTCTTTGGTCAGGTTCGCGAAATCATTCGGCAATGAAATGTTCTCACCCGGAATCTGCAACGGCTCACCTAGAGCATTCGTTCCGATATCCAACACTTTGTTCTTGTTAAAACTGATATTGAAGCTTGTTGTCCAGGAGAACTTTTTCGTTTCGATATTACGGGAATTGATTCCTACTTCCAAACCTCTGTTCTGCACAGACCCCAGATTTACATACGGATTTTCGGTCACGGCCGCAATATAGGGCACCGGTGTCTGAATAAGCAGATCCTTCGACCGTTTGTCGTAATAATCAAGAACAACGGACAATCTGTCTCTCAGGAAAGAAGCATCGAGACCGACGTTGAACTGCTGGGCCGACTCCCATTGCAATTTCGGATTTCCCATATTCACGGAAGAATTTCCTACCACCATACTGTTTCCCCAGATATAAGGGCTGGCACCGGCGCGGGTCACATAAGCAAAATCCCCGATATTCTGGTTTCCAGTCAACCCGTAGCCTACACGCAATTTCAGGTTTGTCAGAAAATCCACATCCCGCAGGAAAGCTTCTTCCGACATTCTCCAGGCACCTGAAATAGAAGGGAAAATACCATACCGCTTATCCGGGCCGAATTTAGATGAACCGTCGCGTCTGACTGTTCCCGTGAATAAATAACGATCGTTGAAACTATAATTCAAACGAACAAAAGTAGATGCCAGAGCTGATGTGACCGAAGTACCGGTCGCCGTAAAATTAGTCTGGTTCGACAACTGATCCAGTGAATTGTCGATAGTTCCGGTACCGGTCGTACTTGTCTGTTTCACTACATACTGCTGGGCTGAAGCTCCGATCAAAGCGCTTAATGAATGCTTCTTCCACGTTTTACTATACTGCAAAGTGGCCTCCGTTACCCAGTTGATGGTCTCTTTGGAAGTATTTGTCGTACTACCTTCCGTCCGGGTATACCGACCGTATTTATACACTGGTAGATAGCGGTAACCATTTACAAACCCCAGGTCTGCCCCCGTATTAACAGTAAAGGTCAAATCATCCAATATCTTATAATCCAGCTTGATACTTGCCATCATTCTTGATGAGTTTTCTTTATTTACATTCATCAATTGGTCTATCAACGGATTACTGTTCTCCCCGAAATAAGGATCGGCAGCCGATGTCACAGCAAAGAAATCCCCTGTTTCATCATAAGCAGGCAAATAAGTGTGGCTACTGATCAAACGCTGATAAGCTCCACCACCCCAGGAGTCATTATTCAATTTATTCTGACGCTGATGGGCTCCGCTAAGGCTCGATGCGATCTTCAGCCTTTTGCCAATGGTAATGTCATTGTTCGCACGCAGGAAGAACTCGTTCAGGTCACTGTTTTTCATAGTTCCTAATCTTCGTGAGAAAGAACCGGAGATAGCATATTTATTATTTTCGCTTCCTCCCTGCACACTCAGGTTGTAATTCTGCCTTACTCCCGTCCGGGTTCCTAAATCCTGCCAGTCTGTTTGTATCTGCCAGACCGGATCATTGATGTTCTCATAGACTTCCGGATTCCTGTTGGTATTCTTAAACGCTTCGACAAACAAGCGGCGTTGTTGGTCGGTAGTCAGCACCTCATACCGTTTGGCTATATTCTCGAACCCCAGATCCATGCTGAAAGAAATCACCGGCTTACCGGTTTGTCCGCGTTTTGTCGTAATGATCACGACACCGTTAGAAGCACGGGCACCATAAATAGCCGAAGCAGAGGCATCTTTCAAAACATCCACAGAAACGACATCTTTCGTGTTCAATGTAGAAAGGTCATTGTTAAAGAGCGGCACTCCATCGACAATAAGCAGAGGGTCATTACTTCCGGTCACAGAACCGGTTCCGCGCACCGAGAACTGGAAACGTCCCGTCAGGTCGCCTCCCGTTTCCTGTATCATCACCCCGCTCATCTTACCTTGCAGGGAACCGGCCACCGAAGGAACGGAACGGCTTTGTATTTCACTTGTATTAATGCTGGAAACGGCTCCCGTCAGGTCTTTTCTCCTTTGCGTACCATAACCGACCACAACGACTTCTTCCAGATTCTGAGTATCTTCCGTCAGTTGTACATTGATCACTTTCTGGTTATTCACCCTGATCTCACGGGAGATATATCCTATATAAGAGATTTGCAGGACAGAATTAGCCTGTACATCCAGTGAATAACGCCCGTCCATATCCGATATACAACCGTTCGTCGTTCCTTTCTCAACGACATTCACACCAATAACAGGATCTCCGTGTTCATCCGTTATCACTCCCGTCACGGTCAGCGATTTTCCTGTATCCTTGGCATTTGCCGAAATAACAATATGATTATTTTTTACTACGAACGAACATCCCGTACCTTTCAACAGGATATTCATGGTTTCTTCCAGGCTCTTTCCATCGATGGCTGTATCGATCTTCCGGTGGAGATTTATTACCGATTCATCATAATCGATCGACATATCCGTTTGTTCCTCTATTTCTGCAAAAGCGCTCTTTATGGTTAGACCGTTTCCGGACAAGGTAATTGTCTGCGACCACAGAAAAGTATATTGTGAGAAAAGGAAAAGAAAAAGTATTGCGATCACCCTGAATGAAGTAAAACGCTTCATCCTTTGTATTTTCTGGTTTATTTCCATATCTTTGTGAATTAGATTTTTAAAGTTGAATATTATATTGTTTCCCGCCTGTTCCAGGCGAACGATAAATTGGTATTCTACGATTTCAAATCCGGGAAGTTCCGATTGGCGTCGACTTCCCGGGTTCTTTTTTTCATAAAGTATCCTCCTGCATCTTTAGTTGATGTATATTATGTTATCTTTTATCCTGTAATGCAATCCGTTTATCATTTCCTGCAAGATATCCAGTACCTGGTTTAATCCTTCATCCGGCCTGAACTTCATGGTGAAACTACGTCCTGCAAATTTACCTGTCTCATAATTGATCGTAACATCGAAACGACGCTCGATCGTTTTCACAATATGATCGAAAGAGGCTCCCTGGAAAGTCAGGTATCCGTGTTTCCATTGCAATACTTTCGCGGCATTGACAACCTCTTTGGAGACAGTTCCCGACCGGCTGTTATAGACAAGTTGTTCATCCGGATACAGAATGACCGGTTCATCCGGTGCCAGATCGGTAACGATCCGCACTTTCCCTTCCTCCAGCGTTGCAGTAGTCAATTCGGAGTCCGGATAAGCTTCCACATTAAAATGAGTACCCAAAGCCTCCACTGCCAGATGGCCGGTCTTTACAATAAAAGGTTTGTCCGGGTCTTTTGCAACCTTAAAACTAGCTTCTCCATTCAGGTAGATCGAGCGTTTACCACCTTCGAAGCTGGCTGAATAAAGCAGCAATGAGCCCGAATTCAACCACACTTCCGATCCGTCCGACAAGATGATCTGCTTTTTCTCACCATTCGGCACAAAACATTCTATCCACTCGGGTTCGATCATCCGGGGCTCGTTTTGCATGATAAAATAACTGGCAGCAGCTCCCAACAAAGGCAATAGCAGGATCGCAGCAACACGCATGATTTTCCGGAACAGCGTCCTCTTTTCCACGAGCGGTTCTGAAACAGACTGAATACGACAGTGCAATTTCACCAACTCTCTTTTTGTCTTTTCGTCCATTTCCCCGGGTGTTTGTTCCCAGATATCCAGCATAGCCTCTTCCTTGTCCTGCCGGCAGGTATCATCGACAAACCATTTCCGAAAGGTCATCTGTGTTGCTTCCGGAAGGTCATTTCCAAAGAATTTTGTAAGTAAAGTATGTATTGTTTTATTCGCCATTCTATCCCGTGTTTATATTAAAGACGGGGTAAACGAAAAGCACACACGGCTCAAAATAGATTTTTTTCAAAAAAGTAACAAGACAGCTCCGCGCAACACTCCCCGAAGATCGGCCAGAGCTTGTGTTATATGGTTTTCAACCGTACGTTTATTTATTTCCAGCCGTTGGGATATTTCTTCATTGGACAATCCTTCTTTCCGGCTCATCTTAAAAATACGGCGGCGCTGCTCCGGCATTTGCTCGATGGCAATATCGATCAGGAGAGATAATTCTTTTGCGTATAAATCTTCTTCTATCAGGTCGGTGTATTCATTGGAAGAAGATTGTTGTTTTTGTTCGTAAGACTCTTTCACAAGGCTATGTTCATAATAATCGTAAATCATATTCCGGGCCATCCGGTACAAATAGGCTTTCAACGAGTTCACCTTCGAAATGCTTTCCCGGTTTATCCAAACTTTAAAGAAGATATCCTGCGCCATATCGCACGCTTCCTCTTCATCCTTAATAAACCCCAGCAGAAAATTTTTCACTCGTGGATGATACAGCATAAACAAGGCATCGAAAGACTTATGATCTCCCTGCCCCAGTTTTTCCATATATTCAGATTCACGATCTCCACCCATAGCGACACAAATATAGACAATAAATTATTATACAACCCTGCAATTATTTTACAGATAGTCTAAATATTGGTATTCTTATTCCTATCTTTAGCAAGTAATAGTTATTTCTACAAACCTAATACTAAAAACGATGGATCAATACATAAAAACAATAATCAGTGTAGGCGGCAGTGCAATCATGTTGGTAATGATCGTCTGTGTTATATGGTACGTTATAAAAGATACCTGGAAAGATATAAATGACAAACGAAGGGACTGAAATATCCTAAGATCGATGCCTCAAAAAAGAAATAGCCCTTTTCCTCTTTTTGCTAAAAACAGTTGATAGTAATAACCAGAGCGATACGCCCCAGGCAGTCCCAAGAATGCCTAGAAATAACACCGGGTTTGCTTCTATCTGATAGAGAGAATATCCTCCGATACCAAAAATAAAAGTAATAAACAACGCTGCAAAAATTGTGGTCAATAGTGTTCTCATAGCTGCAAATATAGAAATATTCACGAAATATCCAGCTTGCCACCACAATATTTACAAAATTTGGCCTCTTCTTCATGCCCCGTTCTAAGGCAATGCGGACATCTCAGCAGGCTGCGTTTCCTATGTTCTTTCATCATTGTAGCCGAAACAATACCCGTTGGAACCGCAATGATCGTATACCCGATCAGCATCACACAAGCTGAGATAAAACGTCCGACAGGAGTAACAGGGGTAATATCTCCATAGCCAACCGTAGTCATCGTAACAATCGCCCAATAGATACAATTGGGGATGTTATTGAACTGGGTATTCGGCTGTGTCCCCTCGACCATGAACATGATCGTTCCGATAGAAGTAACCAGGATCAGGACAAAAAAGAAGAATACAAATATCTTCCGGCTGCTCAACCGCAGAGAAACCAACAATAAATTCCCTTCTTCCAGAAAATTAAATAATTTGAATACCCGAAAAACCCGGATCAGGCGGAAAGTCCTTATTATTAACAGGTAACGTGCTCCGGTAAAGAAGAATCCCAGATACAAAGGCAAGGTCGCCAGTAAATCGACAATACCGAAAAAACTGAATATATACTTTTTAGGCTTGGGACTGCAATAAATACGAACCAGATATTCGAAAGTAAAAAAGGCAGTAAAAACATATTCCAGTATCTGAAGTGCCAGCCTGAAATGATCGGAAAAGGTCACAACGCTCTCCATTATCACCACCAATACGCTCGCAATAATAAATCCGATCAGAAAAACATCAAACAACTTCCCCTTAGGCGTATCAGATTCAAATATGATGATATACAACTTCTCCTTCAACTCCTTATTATGAAGAAAAGCATTTATCCTATTCCTTATCCTGCAAAAAAATCCGGATTTGGTTCCTTCCTGTTCCATGTATCTAAATTTTCTGATTTGGAGATTCTTATACGAACTCCTATCTTTGTAACAATTCAATATTCAAATAGACAAAAATACCATGAAAAATTCAATTCTTTTTACCATTTGTTCATTTTTTGTGCTGACTGCTACCGCACAAAACGTAATTAAGGTAAATCCTGAAAACGGGGACATGACAAAAAAGATCCAGGCAGCTATCGAGAAAGCGCGAAGTTATAACGGGAAAGCCGTTGTTATCGAATTGCAGAATGCAGACTATAACATTCATCGAGAAAGTTCGTCACAGATACTTTACCACATTTCAAACACCGCTTCAGAGAAGGAGAACCCGGATCAGACCAAGCATATCGGATTATGGCTGAAAGGGCTGAAAAACGTAACGATCGACGGTAAAGGCGCCCACCTCGTCACTCATGGCGAAATGACCAGCTTCGTAATCGACCAGTGCGAAAACATTATTTTACGCAACTTCACCGTAACAGCCGCCGATCCGACTGTGCCGGAGCTGACAGTTACCGAAGTAGGGGAACGCCACATGACCGTACGTATTCACCCCCGGTCACGTTACCAGATCAAAGACGGCAAATTCTCTTTTGTCGGCGACAACTGGTCGCTATCCGACGGGATCGCACAAAGCTACGACCCGGAAAAGGATATTACCTGGCGCAACTGGTCACCCCTCAACGGACTTCGCAAAGCGATCGAACTCGAACCGAACCTGCTCCGTTTCGTCTACGATAAAGCACCACAAGCCCGGCCGGGACTGACTTTCCAGATGCGTGACGGCATCCGCGACCAGGCCTGCGGACTGATCCAGTTCAGTAAAAACATTACATTGGAAAACCTGCATCTAGCTTTTCTGGGTAATTTCGGACTAGTCGGTCAAATGTCCGAAAACATCACTTACCGGAATATGGCTTTCGAACCCGAAGCCGGCAGCGGACGTACCTGTGCCGGATTTGCCGATTTCGTACAGATGTCCGGTTGCAAAGGTAAGATCACCATCGAAAACTCCCGCTTCTCCGGGGCACACGACGATCCTATCAATATACACGGTACCCACCTGGCTGTAACCGAATTTCTTTCTCCCAACCAGATCGTAGTAAGGTATATGCACCATCAGACTTATGGATTCCAGTCATTCCTCCCTGGTAATACGATCGAATTCATCGATCCGCATTCTCTCATGTCGCTTTCATCCGCAAAAGTAAAGAAGGCAGAGATGAAAAGCGAACGTGAGATCATTATCACCCTTGATAAACCAGCAATCTCCGAGGTCAAAAACACGGAAGGCCTTGTAGTTGAGAACGTGACATACACTCCCGAAGTCGTTATTCGCGGAAACTACTTCTCCCGTATACCTAGCCGTGGAGTTCTTGTATCTACACGTCGTAAAGTCATCATTGAAGATAATACCTTTTTCCGTATGCAAATGAGCGGTATCCTGATCGCCGACGATGCCCGAAGCTGGTTCGAGTCGGGCATGGTGCGTGATGTGACTATCCGTAACAACGACTTTATCGAATGTGGAGGCCCGGTGATCTTCATCGCTCCCGAAAACGACCGGAATGAAGGCTACGTCCACCGCAATATCACAATCGCCAATAACCGTTTCCGGTTAACAGGGACAGATGCCATCTCCGCCAAATCGGTCGACGGCCTGAAAATCACAGATAATTTGTTCCTGACTCCTAAAGCCTCCACCACGGAGGAGTTGATAAAAACACGGGAATGCAAAGACGTTACAATAGAAGGAAATATCATTCAATGATGAACATGTTACAAAACGAACAATTTATTATGTGCATAGATAACAATATATGACACTCTATTTTTTGAGATGATTTTGCCGTTATCGGCAAGAAATTGATATATTTGCATACAAATATCCACATTTCTTGCCGATAACGGCAAAATTATAATTATGAAATATTACTCAGTCAGCGAATTTGCAAAACAACAAAATCTTCCGGAAAGGACGATACGTTACTATTGTGCTACAGGAAAAATAGCAGGGGCTTTCCTGACTGGAAAAACATGGAACATTCCGGAAGAAGCTGTAATCTCTGATTCTAAAACCAAAAAACGATTCAATGAAAACCCGCTACTTGATGCTCTCAAAGAACAAAAAGACATGAAACTGAACGGAGGAATATACCACCGCGTTCAGGTAGACCTCACCTATAATTCAAACCATATTGAAGGTAGCCGGCTAACCCACGACCAGACAAGATTCATCTTTGAAACCAATACAATCGGAGCTACAGGCGAAATGATAAACGTCGACGACATAATCGAGACAACCAACCATTTCAAATGTATCGACATGATTATCGAAAAAGCGAAAACAAAAAAGTTGACAGAAACCTTTATCAAAGAATTGCATTATACACTAAAATCAGGAACTTCCGACAGCAGGAAAGATTGGTTTCAAGTTGGCAACTATAAAAAATTACCTAATGAAGTCGGAGGAAATAAAACCTGCTCCCCCGAAGAAGTCCCTGGCCGGATAAAAACGCTTTTGGCAAATTATAATGCCATTAACAATAAAACAATCGAAGATATTATCAGTTTCCATAGAGAATTTGAATGTATCCACCCCTTTCAGGATGGAAACGGACGCGTAGGACGCCTGATCATGTTCAAAGAATGCCTGAGTAATAATATTGTACCATTCATAATAGACGAAGAGTTGAAATGGTTCTATTACCGTGGCCTACAAGAATGGAACAGAACACATTTATATCTTGTTGATACCTGCCTTACCGCCCAGGATAAATTCAAAATAATTCTTCAATACTTCAAAATCGACTACAACGAATAATCTTTTTTCTAAAACCTTTCCGCCTAATTTCATGCCACCTATAATAATCAACCCTTCTGAAAAACAAAAGATAGACATCTTATTATCAGGCAGTAAAGTCTGCGTATTTACCGAAAAACCACACATAAAAACAAATATTTTTTCATTAAATAAAATAACACATTCACACACAAACCTTGTTTTTCATAAATTATATTCTTTGCATTTGTTTATTTTAGAAAAAATAGAATTATATTTGAGCGTGATAATTCTCAGTAACTAGTATAAGTGTTAACCAAGAAAATTAAATGATTATGCAAGGAAAGAAAACGATTAGTTCTTTCAGACGCTGCAGAGTAGGGATACTTTCAGCATTAATGTCACTTTGTATGACAGCTGCCTTCGCTCAATCAGGCACTGTTAAAGGAAAAGTTTTAGATGAACTAGGCGAACCTATCATCGGAACAAACGTAGTAGAAAAAGGTTCGACCAATGGTACTGTCACAGACGTAGACGGTAACTACACACTCACATTGAACGACCTCTCGAAAGCCGTTCTTCAATTCTCATTCATTGGTTATAACACGACGGAAGAAGCGGTAAAAGGCCGGAAGACAATCGATGTCAAACTGGCTCCCTCCGTTGTTAACCTGGGTGAAGTCGTAGCTATCGGCTATGGAACACAGACACGTAAGGAAATTACCGGTTCCGTTGCCAATGTTTCGGAAGAAAACTTTAACAAAGGAGTAACCAGAGACGCTTCCGACCTGTTGCAAGGGAAAGTGGCCGGCCTGACGATCACGTCCGGTTCCGGTGACGTGACCAAAAGCTCGACTATCCGGCTGCGCGGAACATCCACCCTGCAAAACGACCAGGGGCCGCTGATCGTTATCGACGGTATTCCCGGAGGTGATATGACTACGGTAGCGCCTTCCGATATCGAATCGATATCGGTGCTGAAGGATGCTTCTTCAGCCGCCATCTACGGGTCGCGTGCAGCCGGCGGTGTTATCCTGATCACCACCAAAAGAGGTTCAGGCTCGAAAACACAGATTTCCTACGACGGATACGTGGCTATGGATCACCTGGCCAACAAGCCCGACCTGATGAATGCCGACGAATGGAGAGCTTACGCCAAAGAATCCGGGCAGGATCCCAGCGTATACGACCAGTACGGAGCCGACACCGACTGGTTCGATGCCATGACCCGGACAGGTATTTCACAAAACCATGCCATCTCCCTTTCCGGAGGAGGTTCGAAAAGTAATTACCGCGCCTCATTCACCTACCTGGATCGCAACGGTATCATGCGCGACAACGACATGAACCGTTATAGCTTCCGTTTCCAGTTCCAGCAACGGGCCATCAACGACCGCCTGCGTATCGGCTTGCTCGGATCGGCCACATTGACGGATTCACGCATTCCCTATGGCGACAATTTCGTATTGGCCTATAGTATGCTTCCCGTTTACCCGGTTTACAATGCCGACGGTTCTTATTTCACCAAAGTCAATACGGAATATGACCAGGGAAACCCGGTGCAAAACCAGGATCTGAACAGGAAAGACATGAATAATATCTATTTCTACGGCGCAGGAGATATACAATTTACCGTGATCGACGGACTGAACGTAAAAGCGAATTTATACAAAAGCCGCTACTCCAGCGAGTTCAGCCGATACGACAACTCCGAAACCAAACAGGGACAAAGCAATAACGGATACGCCCAGAAACGGAACCGCACCTGGAACCGCAACCTGATGGAATGGACAGCCGACTACGAAAAAGTATTCGGAACAGCCGAAGAGCACAAGATACAAGGCATGATCGGTTACTCCTGGGAAGATAACAATTATTCGTCATTCACTTCACAGAACCGTAACTTCCTGACCAACGACCTGGGATCGAACAACCTTCAATCGGGTACCGGCCTGAAGACTGGCGACGTATCTTCCGATAAGAACTCCTATAAACTGATCTCCATGTTCGCACGCGCCCATTACAGCTATGACGAACGTTATATGATTACGGCTACCGTACGCCGCGACGGTTCTTCCAAATTCGGTGCCAACCATAAATGGGGTACGTTCCCATCTGCATCCGCAGCCTGGGGCATCTCTCAGGAATCGTTTATGAAGGATGTCAAATGGGTAAATGATTTGAAATTCCGCGTCGGATATGGTGTCACCGGTAACCAGGACGGCCTGCAACCTTATAAGAGTCTTGAGTTATACGGATCAGAGGGTATCTATTATAATGACGGCAGTTGGCAGACAGCATACAAGATCAACCAGAATGCCAACCCCGACCTGAAATGGGAATCGACCGCCATGCTGAACATCGGCCTCGACTTTACCTTGTTCAACAGCCGCCTGAACGGTACCATCGAATGGTATAACAAGAAGACATCAGACATGCTTTACAATTACGAGGTTCCGACTCCCCCGTTCGTGTACAACAAAATGCAGGCCAACGTAGGCGATATGACCAACAAGGGTATCGAAATCATGCTGAACATGGATATCCTGCGTAAGAAAGACTTCTCCTGGAACATGTCATTGAACCTGGCCCACAACAAGAACGAGATCACCAAACTGTCGAGCGACGTATATACGACCAGCCGCCTTTACACGGGCGATCCCTGGCTGCGCGGCGGTTCAGGCGTTACCTCACACGTCATTGAAGAAGGCCGTCCGGTAGGACAATTCTATATGCTGATCTGCGAAGGGATCGACGAAAACGGCAAATACATCATCAAAGACAAAAACAAGGACGGACAGATCACCGACGACGACCGCGATTATTGCGGCGACGCACAGCCGGATCTGACCTTCGGATGGAACAACTCATTCAGCTGGAAAAGCTGGGATCTGAGTTTCTTCTTCCGCGGTTCCATCGGCCAGAAAGTATTCAACAACCCGCGTGCCGCCTATGGCAACAATACTTTCCTGATCGGTACCAATGCTTTGAACGATCCGCTGGTTCATCAGCTCACAGAGTCTTCCCGTATCTGTTCCTACTACATCGAGAATGCTTCCTTCATGCGCCTCGACAACATGTCACTGGGCTATACGTTCAACACGAAGAAGATCGACTGGTTGGATAAAGCCCGTGTCTACGTGGCCGGACAGAACCTGTTCGTAATCACCGGCTATAAGGGTGTCGACCCGGAAGTAGAGATCTTCCGCGGAGAAATAACAGATGCGGATGCCGGCCTTTCCCCGGGTATCGAACACCGCCAGTTCTTCCCCAAATCAAGGACTTTCACTTTAGGCGTTAACTTAACATTCTAACTTACTAATTAAGCACATTCTTATGAAAAAGAAATCATTGATAATATCACTTGCCGGAGCAACTCTTCTCCTTTGCTCTATGCCCTCGTGTATGGATCTGGGCGAAACAGTGTACGACAAAGTGCAGGCCGATAATTTCGGCAAGAACGAAGCGGAAATTGCATCCATAGTCGGGCCGGTTTACAGGAGCCTGAACCAATATGTCCCTTACAACTTCATGGCATTGTCCGAATGCAGCGGCGATATGGCCATTGTCCCGACCCGCAAAGGGGGCGACTGGTACGACGGCGGACAATACCGCGAATTACACATGCACTCGTGGACAGCCAACACCAACCAGATAAAAAATTGCTGGAGCATGGCTACCAAGTCCATTTCTACCTGCAACCTGGTTTACAGCATCGTTGAAAGCAACACTTTCATCAGCGACGAACTGAAACAAAGAACCTTGGCCGAGATCAGGGGTGTACGCGCCATCTGGTTCTACATTATGATGGATAACTGGGGGAATATTCCTCTTATCACCGACTTTAAAGACACCAGTCTCCCCACCGTGACACCGCGCAAGGAGGTCTACAATTTCATACTGAAAGAACTTACCGAGATTAAAAATGTCTTACGGGAGGATGTCAGTACGGCTTCTTACGGGAAATTCACCAAAGGAGCCGCCTACGCCCTATTGGCTAAAATGTATCTGAATGCCGAAGCATGGGGTGTCGACGTTCCACGCTGGCAGGAAGCTGCAGATGCCTGCGATGTAGTGATGAAGCTCGGCTATACCCTCGAATCGGACTGGAAAGCCAATTTCGCAAGCAACAACGAGTCGTCTATGGAAACCATTTTCCCGATTTGTTTCAGTGCAAACGACCAGGATCTGAATGGGACTGATTATCGTAACCGTCTATTTGCCTGGACGCTGCATTACAAAGACAATCTGGTTCTCGGACTGAAAGTGACAGGTGATAACGGAGTTTGCGGACAGCCGGATTATGTAAAACTGTTCGACGATGCCGACATCCGTAAAAACGGCTCTTTCCTGCTGGGTGAAATGATCGACCCGTCTACCGGGAAAGTGATCATCACGGCTCACGACCGTCCGTTGATCCACACGGCAGATGTAACGATCATCCCGGGAACCGAACGCGACGGCACCGCCTGGGGCGACGTAAACCAGGAAGATGGCGGCCGTGCCATCAAATGGCCTTTCGACAAATCGACGGTGGACGGTATAGAGAATGATTTCGCATTGTTCCGCCTGGCCGATATCTACCTGATGAAAGCCGAATGCCTGGTACGGATGGATAAGGACAACGGAGAAGCGACCCGCCTGGTCAATGAGATCCGCCAAAGAGGATTTGAGAATTCGGAACATAATTATGCGTCAGTCACACTCGATGAGATTGCCCTGGAACGTAAGCTTGAACTTGCCTGGGAATGCTACTCCCGTCAGGATTGCATCCGCTTCGGCACTTTCCAGAATGCCCGTTTCCTCAAACCGGAGACGAAAGGGGAAGATTACAGAAACCTGTTCCCTATCCCGCAGGATGCCTGGCAAACGAATCAAAATCTGAAACAGAATCCGGGTTATCCGGCATTCTGATAAAACAAAGACAACGCGGAACGTCTGATAATCCAGGCGTTCCGCGCTTCTAACAAATCAGATCGTTTATTTTCGTAAAAACGCGTGAGCGACTATCTGACAGGCTGGTCTGAACCGACTTTAAAATTGCACGCATGATATACAAGGTGCTAAATATACCTCCTGCCGTTATGTTAGGTATTTGATACACAAAGATTGTGTATTTGCAAGGCATAACCATAGCTGCATCTCAAATATTTACTAATTTTGCCATCAATTGTAAATCATAAAACGAAACGTCATGAGTAAAGCCCCATTTATGTTGATTATATGTATGTTTATTGTACAATCAGCTTTTGCACAATCATATTCCAAATACTTCCGCCTGGAGAATCAGGATACCGTCAACTTCACCTTCACAGTAAGAAAGCCTGATATAAAAGCAATAGACTGTTATCCTCAACGGATTACCCAAATATCGAAAAAAGGAGACAACTATGAAATATCACTCACAACCATCAACCCTTATCTGGATGGAAGCAAACTGGCAAAAATGAAAGAAGCCAAGTATGATAAATCACAGAAATACGACAGAGAGATCGCCAGATTTTTACAATCTACTCCGTTGATAGATACACAAAACGAACACATTAGGCAAATAGCTGATACGTTATTTAAAGATGACACGCAGACCTTTGTCATAATAGAGAAAGCCCTCAAGTTTGTCTACAGTTATCTGTCGCCTTCCGATTCCATAGCCAAACAAATCGATGCTGGCACATGCAGAACCGTAGATGTCAATACTGTTATTCAAACAAGGAAAGGCACTTGCAGCGAATATACGAACGTATTTACGGCATTGATGCGTTACATGAATATACCGACTCGTTTTGCCGTAGGATATTTCAATGTCCCCGAATGGAAAGCCGAAAGTACCCATGCCTGGCCTGAATGTTATATAGAAGGTGCTGGTTGGTGTGCTGTCGATCCGACTTTCCCTTCGTATATCGGCCCGCATTTTGCTGAAATCAGGATGCGTTACGGAATAGATTACGAAGACTGCGACATCGAAACCCTGAGTTATGATATCGAACCAATTGAGTTTACAAAAAGATAAGCCATTGTGAAAGGTTAATTATACGATTATGAACACATCCATCCGCCCTTCGGGCTTATCCAATCTGTTGAGCAAGGTAGTGTGCCTCTTGCTTATTTTCATCTGTTGGAGTTGTACACAGAGCAGTAAAACTGAAAAATATCAGAAGAAAAGGGATAATATCGTTAATGTCAAAGACAAAATAAAAGAGATCGCGATAGATGATGTTCTGATCGGACGGATGGCTCAAACTAGGCTAATGGACAATTATCTGATTATAGGCGATTACAGATTACCGGACAAGCTCATACATATTTTCGATAAAAACGATTTCCACTATATAACCAGTACCACTTATCAGGGACAAGGTCCTGGTGAAATAGCCAATATGGGACATATAGCGATCGATGAAGCTCATCGCAAATTTTATGTATCCGATCATGGCAAGCAAAAGATATTCAGCTACGACCTGGACAGTGTTCTAAACAATCCTTATTATGAACCGACTGTCAAAGCGGATATGAACATAGGATTATTTCCCAGCGAATACAGATATTTCAATGATACGCTATGTATCGGCCGGATCATTCAACCGATAGGGTCTAATAATTTCAAGCCGATCGTCGGAAAATGGAATATGCTGACCGGAGAAATAAAGCTAATGAAATATGAACATCCCGACATAAAAAAGAAACGCATGACGTCTGATGTTTCTTTCGAGCACGGGATATATGCCGAATGTTATTCAAATTACGACTTAATGACTATTTGCGATCTGGACGGAAATTTAAAATACAACATATACGGCCCCAAATGGGAGAATGAACCGGGCCCAACGCTCCACTACACAATGCAACCTGCTTTTTGCGGCAACAAGATCATCGCCGGCTATTCCGGAGAAGACGGCCGCGGAGAGGGCTCTTATCCAACAAAATTCATAGTCTTTGACCTCGCCGGAAATTATCTCCAGACCTTAGAAACAGGCTATAAGATTGCCGATTTCTGCTACAACAAAGAAAATAACCGTATTATCATGTGCATGAATGACGATATACAGTTCGGTTATCTGGATTTGGATCTGGATTGAATTGCAGAAGTACTTTTCTTCCCTCTCAGTTCAGGAACTCCTGTCTTCCTGAACTGGAATATTACGATATGTTGAAAATCATATAACAAATTAAAACATTTACTTTTAAATCCAACAACGATATCGTACCTTTGTTACGAACAACTGATAACTTAATATTATCAACTTTGTAAATGAAAGAATTTGTATTTGACTGGGACATATTTAAAAACCGGGGATTTGACTTTCAGGAGATGTGTACCGACATATTCAAAGCCTATCAATACTATGTAAGAGTTCTCGAAAAAGGCGGTAGTGATGAAGGCCGTGATATCATTATCTATAAGAATATACCCGAAGGATTAGTTGAATTTAATGACACTCCATATGCGTGGGTAGAATGTAAATCGCAGGTAAACGGTTCTCCCATTAACCTCAACAAGATAAATACAAATTTCCTGTATGTTTTTGATGAAGAAGTGTCTTATCTAGTTTTCATGACGAATCATAAATTCAACAATGAAGCACACAACCTCTTTGTGAGATATAACAGGAACGACAAAATACCCTTTAAAATAAGATATATAGAAAGGGAAGAGCTTGAATATATTCTAAAGGCAACTCCATCAGTATATATAAAATATTTTGATAAAGGAGGAAAGGTGGAAGAATACCCCAAGTTTGAATTGAATGGTAAGGCAGTAAAACATAAAATCAGTACTAATTCATACTTCTTCAATGAGGTAGAAGATCTCCATGTTACAATAAAAAACCCAGGATTAACCACCAATGAAGTTAATATTCGGATTACCGATCATATAATTATCCACGAAAAGCTGGAACCCCTGGAAGAAAAAAATGTCAAAATACAAATAAATAAAAACCAGCTTCCCGAAGATATCAACATAAATCACAGGATAGACTATATTTATGTTGACCCATTTAATGTTAAAGCAAAAATTACGAAACTTCTGAAATATCACAAATGTATTTATATCTGCGGCAGGGCAGGAACGGGGAAAAGCCGCCTGTTGAGTGAAGTCGCAAAAGAGCTTAACCGGAAATCCGTCTTTATAGATATATCGGCAGATTACTGCAAAAGTTTTCTGGATTATATGCTCTCCTGTTTACTTGAAATGGAAGCCGAATACCTCAGACTATTACCAGATGAAGTAATTTCCGCTTATCTAGAAAAATTACTAAATAAAAGTAGTATTCCAGTGTTCCTTGCTTATATCCGACAGGATAGCGGGAATTTGAATTATGATGTACTTTTGTCTGAAACCGCGGGACTTTTTAATAGACAGATACAAAACCAGATTATTTATATTGATAACATCCATTGTTTTTCTATACTAGATTATAAACTTCTGGAAAGGCTTAACGATATAGATCATACAAATTATTTGTTAATTACAGCAAGAGAAAATGAGATTTCGGAAAAATGCTTGTCAGGTTATCTTGAATCATATGTTCGCAGTGGCCGGTTTGGTATTATAAACCTTACGAAAACCGATCTTACGGCGATGATCCAGAACTTTATTCAAAAGTCGTGTGCCGATGATTCCACAAAGTCATTCCTTGCCGTTTATCGGCATCCTGAAAATTTCCAGCAATTTATCTTTACTTTGAAAACGTTACGCCTTAAAGGTATAATTACACAAGGTTTGAAGGGGGAAATAGCTATATCGGAAAATACTCCAGATATGAGTATTGGGGATTATAAGGAATTGTGTAATGATCTGAGGAAATATTATCAGACAAAATTTCCGGATATCGAGATTTGCGGCATACTAGAATTGGGCGCTACCTATGGCTATAAGTTTCCCGTGGAACTGGTCGAAGAATTTTATGGCGATCAGGCAGTCTGTATTGTAGATAGTCTGCTGGTACATGAGTTTTTGAAAGAGGATCTGAATGATCTGAGCGGGAGCATCTTTGTATGCTTTGACCATGAGTTGACACGAGATATTATTTATCAGGCTATTTCGCCTATACAAAAGAAAAAGCTGCATAGGCAGATTATCAATTATATTGAAAACCTGGGAGAATTGAGTTCACTCTATCAATATAGTCAGCTATCTCACCATTACAAATGTATTAATAATTACCCTAAAGCTGCAGAATATGCTAATAAGGAAGGGCACAGGCTGATGCAAAAAAGTCTACTGGAAACATCATTGCATTATTTTGAGTCAGCCCTTGACTATGTTGATATTGTTCAAAAAAAAGACATGGGCGATTTGTATGAAATAGAAGCTGATGCGCTTGCACAAGTGATAAAGCTTAGGTTCAGTCTATACAGGATGGATGACATCGAAGGAAAAATCAAATCACTCGAAGTACTCAGTTTCCTTTTGTCTGAGATGTATTATAAAGGTATTGCCTGTTTTTATTATGCAAAATACTATTTCGAGGAAAATAACAGGGGAAAATCTCTTTTAAGGATACAGGAAGCTATTGATATCTTCCACGGTTCAGAATACGCTATTGAATATGCCGATTGTCTTAATTTTAAAGGAGTGGTGCTGAAAAATAACGGGAAGTTTGACGAGGCGGAAGAAGTACACCGCTTGGCTATCAGCATCTTTAAAAAACATGCTTTCTGGCAAGGAGTATCCGACTCATTAGCTGAAATGGGAGCAGTTTACCTTGAAAGCAACAGAGGGGCTGAAACAGCAGCATACTGGAAAGAAAGTTTGGAGGCTGCTAAAAAGACAATTAACTCTGTGGATATATGTAACCGACTGATTGATTATTCTTATATACTTGCACTGTATGACAAGGATAACAGGGAGATAAGCAATTACATGGAAAGATCAGTTTTTATGGCTGAAAAATTAGCAGTAAAGCCCGCTATTTGTAGAGCAAAAATAAATTATGCAAATTATTTGTTTTTCAGCACTCCGGTGCCTGATTTGGAGAAAATAAAAACATTGATCAAAGATGCTGAAATTAAAAGTACTGAAATAAAGGATGACTATTTGTTGTTGCTGAGCCGTTTTAGTTACTATACTTTTGGGAAGAGGAATGCAGCAGTCTTCGACTTGGATTTTGAAGAGGATATAGTAGGCTTGTTATTGACCCTTTATTCTGATCAGAAACTTACGCGGGTAGAAGGTGATAACAGAATAATGAATATTGTCACATACATGGCACATGAAGGGAATGATAAAATCCGTACTTTTGCCGAAAATTGTGATTTGCCATACCCCCAGGAGGATAATCCTTATTTTATACACGATTTGTTTGCAACTTATTATTAATATATTTAGAATGATTAAAAGCATAGTTTTTGATTTCGATAATACAATTGCCAAAAACGTAGAGCCTACAGATTATTTGATACTGAATGTTGTAAAAAAGTACAATCCGCATATCTGTGAAAACCTATTGTTGAAAGTTATACAGAATGCAACCACAGATTATGAAATATGTGAGAAACTGATACCTTCTTCTGATAGGGAATCTGTTTATAACTTGATTCTCCGATTTAACATGGAGATGGTTGAAAAAGTATTATATGCTCCCGAAGTAATTAAGCTGATTTCTGTCTTAAGTAATCATTACCAGTTGCATATAATAAGCGGCAGAGATCGTTTCAGTCTACTCTATTCGCTGAAAAAAGAAGGTATAAAGGATTATTTTACAGAAATCATCGGAGGCGATTCAGGTTTTAAAGCAAAGCCTGAACCCGAATCGCTTAATTATATTATCAACCGCTACAAGCTAGATATATCCAAAGTTGTTTTTGCTGGTGATTCTATGAACGATTATTATACAGCCATGCGAGCAGGTTGCTATTTTATTCATGCAGGCTGGTACGAAAAGGAGACTGACAACTGCGAAATCATTTCGTGCAGCGACCCGCATTTATTTGCAGATATTATAAGATCATTAGATCTATAACAAGTCACTCAAATCGTTACGCAGGGCTGTGCGTTTAAACCCAAACAAGGGATATTCCATAAATCCTTCGGCATACGCCACCCCTACCTGTTTTCCAAATATACGGTTTTGCGACATAATATCATCCAGGAGGAAGGCTGGCTTCTGGCTTACATGACACTTGATTGCTTCGATTTTTTGTTCGATATGCGGTGAAATATCAAAAATCACAGATGGTCTGAAGTTTTTATGCCTTCCCGACATAAAATAGGTGGAAGCCATGAGAAATATGGGAGTAAGCTTTCTGTAGCGTTTCAGGTAATGTGCAAAGTGAAGTGTATGTTCAAAAATAAGGCGGTGTTCCAGGTGGGTATCATCATCCCAGTGGCTGATAATAATATCTGGAATCTCATTTTTTGTAAGGGAAATAAAGTTTTCGAAATCGGGCAATTCGTAGTCCGGAGTATGTATAAAAACAGGTGACACCCCTAGGATTGCCAATGCACGCCTGCTCTCTTCTATCCTTTTATCCGTTAACTGATGGAAGAAAAATGCCCTTACAGTATCTCCCATATTAATATGTTTCTTCAATATCCCTGCCGCCCATAATTCACAATCGTCCGGGTGAGAAAATACAGCAAATATTATTTTCATAAAAAACTTTTCAATAGTTTCACGGTAGCAGCTGCAATATTTTTCCAATCATATTCTGCAGAGCTTTCCAATGCATTTTTACTTAATAATTTAGCATGTTCCGGATGCCTGAAAACATACTCAATCCTGTGGGCCAATTCTTTGTAATTCTTCGGCTCAAAAAATAATCCGTTATAATTATTCTTTATCAGGCTCTTAATACCTCCCGTTTCAGCAGCTATTACTACAATTCCACATGCCAGCCCCTCAATAACGATATTTCCAAAATTTTCATAATGAGAAGGAACTATCAGTATATCGTGGCTATTTAATATCTGGGGCATAAGATCATTGGATAATGCCCCGGTGATATGCAATCGATGTTTAAATGATACTGTAGACAATTCAATCTCATCGGGCAACTCTCCCACAATCGTAAGTTTCCACGTATACTGTTCCAGCAATGACAATGCCGAAAGTAAATCGCAAAGCCCTTTTTCCTTTACAGGTCTACCAACAAACACTAATTTATAATCCATTTATTTTCCTGAATTTATTTGTATCTACTCCCCGGGGTATTATCGATATTTTATCCCGAGGTACCTGATAATATTTTGTGAGCACTTTTTTTTCCTCATTGGAAGTCGCTATAATATGATCCACATGTCGAGCAATGTATTTCTCTTTCTCAATCCTATAACATAACCGTTGAGATTCTCCTGTTGCAGTCTGTTTGAAATACCCTAAAGAGCAAAAAGTTATCAGCGTATTCTTTCCAAGAATCTCTTTGAGTTTTAATCCTGCTATCCCGCTTAGCCAGTAACAGCATAATATAATATCATAAATAAGTTTGTTTTCCGTAACAAATCGGATTACAGAGTCTGCAAATTGGTTCACATCTTCTTCTTCAATGGCATAGGAATACTCTTTCTCCTCTTGTAAGCCAATCCTGTAAACATAAAATCCTTCGGTAATACGTGTATATCCTTCACATCCCGGATTCTGGACAGTGAATACATCAATCACCCAATCATCCTTAACAAGGTTTTTACCTAGTTCAAAAATATACTTTGACTGTCCTCCATTATGCTCCGTACCATATTGTAGTACAGGGTCAGAGTTCAACGATATAATCATAATCCTGTTGTTCATAGGGAGTTATTGTAAGTGATAAATTCCTTTTTAAAAATCTCCGCAAGTATAGTTAATGCAGGGCCAGATTCTGCTTCGGGAAGCGAGCTGCACCACCAGGGTGTATTATTGGCATCAATGATATAAATCCTGTTATCAGTTGAATCGCGCAAAATATCCAACTCTCCGTAATCCATTCCCATGTTCCGACAGAACTGAATAATTTTGTCCGTTTCTTCTTGAGTAAAAATCGATTGGGTTTCACGCATTATTGATAAGGTATAATAATCTCTGAATCTTTTCGACTCTTTTTTTAGCTTAATCAGTGCAAAAGGTATTGTCCCATTAATGATAAAAGTACGTATGTCATATACCCCGTACAAGTCATTCTTATTATTTACCAGCTTTTGATACACAAAACCCTCTTCAGGAGATTCTATGGGGCATTGAATAATCTTGCCATCATGTGTTGCATTGAAGTTGCTTTTCTTAACGCACCTACCAGTGAATGTAACTGGATCAATGAATGTTGAATAATTGAATATATTTCTGAATTCTTTATCTATTTTGTCTTTACTTATATCATCACACCATCCGTTTATTACTTTGCTGTTACTTGTGGAATTAAACAGGGAAGAGGTTCTGAAAGTGATGTCTTCCCAAGCTATAGTCAGATCATGTGATTTACTGGGGTTATTTACAATTTCATAATTAAGCATCTTTACTATTTTATAAATAGTAGAGTGTTTGGAAGGGCGTTGCGGATAGAATAATATAGTAAATTTCTTTCTATTCATAAAGTTGATAATATTAAGTTATCAATTGTTCACCCTCCTACTTTCTACCTGATAATTAGCTTTATATGTGTTATTCACGTTACTTCGCGGCATTATTAAATATTATGATGAATATGGAAATACAAACAGCAGACTCAAAAGGAGCAAAAAAGGTAAGTAGCGCTCTATCTGACTTCATATTTCATTGCCAATACGAAAAAGCATTGAGCAAGAAGACTATAACTGCTTATCAAATTGACCTGGAACAATTAAAAGACTTTCTCTATGAAGTATACTCCATAGAAGTGATGGAATCTGTCTCAAAAGACATGATAAAAGCCTATCTACAAAAGATTTCAGACTTCAAGCCCAAGACCATAAAGCGAAAAATCGCATCATCAAAAGCATTTTTCTCTTTTTATGAATTTGAGAATGAAACATTTATCAATCCTTTTAGAAAAATGAAAATACATATGAAGGAGCCTTACATTTTACCGACTGTCATGTGCAGTAACGAAATAAAACTGATATTGGAATATTTATATAAAGAACGAATGAAAGAAGCCAACCATGACAGTTATACATATAAAGCTAAAACCCGGGATATCGCAATAATTGAATTACTATTCGCCACAGGTGTCCGAGTCTCTGAACTATGTCAGCTTCAATGGAATGATATTGATTTGACACAAGGGACAATTAAAGTATACGGGAAAGGAAGTAGAGAACGGATAATACAAATTTGTTCCAAGGGGATAATTACAATTATGAAAGAGTATTATAAACAAACTCAACCCACAACGTCATTTTTCACGAATAGGCTTGGCCATGAAATATCACCCCAATCGGTAAGGCAGCTTGTAAAAAGATGCATTAAAGAACTTAATCTATCAAAACATATCACGCCACACACTTTTCGCCATACTTTTGCCACATTATTATTAGAAGAAGATGTAGATATCAAGTATATTCAAAGCCTATTAGGGCATAGCAGTATTGTTACCACCCAAATTTACACACACGTAAATTCCAATAAACAGAAAAAGATTCTACACAACAAACATCCAAGGAACAAAATAGAAATCAAAATATGATACATCATGTTAAGTAAGCCAAAACGGATAAGATTGCCGATTTCTGCTACGACAAAGAAAACAACCTCATTATCATGTGCATGAATGACGATATACAGTTCGGTTATCTGGATCTAAATAGTTACTACCAGATAAGCCAACCGATATCCTGACAACCCGACCTATTCCGATTTTGTGTTTTGGGCTGATAGTATCTTTGTCATGTTCTCGAGAACAAACAAAGTATTATTCTATTAACTCAAAATTTAAAGATTATGTCAGTAAAGTATCGTTTAGTAAAGAGAATGAATTTAGGGAAAGACCAGGAGGAAAACCCTGAAAAGTTGTATGCACAGGCTGTTTATTCGGATCTGGTGGGTTTCGAAGAGTTGTTGGGTGAGATCAGTGAAGCCGGTATCCCTTCCAACCAGGTGAAGGGAGTGGCCGACCGTATGAACCATTTGTTTAAAAAGCATCTGGCTGCCGGTAGACGTGTTCAGTTCGGTGAGTTCGGTAACTTCCGTTATGGGGTAGGCTCGACAGGGGCTGTTACTGAAGAGGGATTTGAAACATCTATGATCAAAACCCCACGAATCGTTTTCACACCCGGCTCCGCCTTGCGTAAAGCCCGTAAGGAGACCGATTTCAAAAAAGCAGGAGTCGTAACAACAGAGAGCAAACCGGGAGGCGAGGATGACAGACCGGTAATCGAATAGCTCTTCACAGATCAGTCCCGGGTTCTGGCCCGGGACTTTTTTATTTGACATTATGAAATATATGCCCTAAAGTTTGCTTCTTGATGAGAGTACTTATACCTTTGTAAATAAACAACAAAATAGCAATGAAAAACAAACATATAGCATTTGTTATCTTTCATCTATTATCATTTCTCACTGTCTCGTGTAATCATGAAAATGTTTCTATTCCGACTATAACGGTTGATTTGGAGAGCATAGGAGACACTATACAATATTCTCAGTTTGTAAGGTCATTAGATTATATTGAATTAAACACAAATGATTCATGTATAATATCTGGCATTAACAATATATTTTTAGATGATGACACACTCTTTGTGCTAGACAAAAAGAATGCTGGTATTTTAATCTTCACTGCTGAAGGCAAACTGGTCAACCAGATAAATCATTATGGAAATTCACCTGAAGAATTCATTAAAATAAGGGCATTTACCATTGATCCCATTTTAAATCACATATACATACTAGATAGTCATTCACAAAAAATAAACAAATACAATTACAACGGAGAGTTTATCGACTCCCAAAAAACAACTTTATATGTCAGGGATTTCGCTGTATTAAAAGACGAAATAAGGTTATGTATTTTACCCTATTACGAAGAGCATTTGCCTTATGGAATATGGACTACAGATAAGAAGGATAACATTATCAAGAAAATAAATTTTGATATCCCGAAAGATGATAAATTTGAATTCGCAAGTTTATATACCAATTTATCGGAACAAGCTGTTTATTATTATGACAGGAACTGGGATAATCTCTCATACGTCACCAAAGACACAGCCATCATGGAATACCAAATAAATTTAAAGCAACGACTAAAAGATGATCTCAGAAAAAAAGATCCTGAAACAGTCCTTTTACAGGATTTTGCAATGATGTGGAATTTCAGTAACTCTAACAATTTCCTCCTACTAACCTATTACTATTACGTAGAAGAGAATCCCTTTAGGTGGGTTTTATACGATAAAGAGACGCACGAATTAACAACATCGACCGCTGTTATCAATGACATCGACCATGTACAATCCTCTTCCGACCGGATATTTTATTTAAATAACGATACATGGTGTAGGGTATTGGATGATGAAATTAATAATTGTAATGTTCAACTACAAATCATGAATTTGAAAGAATAAAAAAAGATATAGTATCTGTACAGCAGAAAAATAAAAATCATTCTGGTTAATTTGTTTTTACACAAGAACTTCAACACTTTTGTTGAGAATCACATTTACCTTGTAAACTGCTATTTATTATGAATCGCCACAACTCAATCATTTTTATAATAGCTATACAACCATTAAACTCCCCTTTTACCGTCGATTCTACAGGAATGGGCTTCTGCCGGAAAACAAACAGCAAACTAGGATGATTTATTAATATATGAACAGAATCCACAAGGCACTTAATACTTGGTTTCACAATTATACCAGGGAAAAGGAGAAAAAGATATCTACTTATGAAGAAGGGAAACAGGTTTGGTGGTAAATATAAACTAGACACTTTTGCGTCAAAAAATAAAACAAATGATTCAAATCCATTACAAATCAAGGCTGTCATTAAAATGTCATTATTTAATGGCGATGAATACAGAATTAAATAAGTTTATTTGTACGCAAATAACATACATATGAAAAATTTCATTTTAACACTCTTATCAATCATTCTTTTTTCCTGCCAGTCATCAGACGAAAAACAACTAAATGATGCACTAATATTTGCCGGAGAAAACAGGAGTGAACTGGAAAAAGTATTGAAGCATTTCGAAAAGGATTCGCTTAAACTCAAAGCTGCCAAATTCCTAATTGAAAATATGCCATTCTATTTTGCTTATGAAAGTGAACTATTCGATAAGTATAGATATAATATGTACAAAATTGCCTTGGAGAACGAATGTTTTGATGATGAAGTAATCAAGATCGCTCAAAAACGTTTTGGAATTCTTTCAAACAGTTCATTTAAAAAGGTTTATGATGCTCATGTAATTACAGCAGATTATCTGATAAAAAATATCGATATGTCTTTTAAAGTATGGAGGGAAAAGCCATGGGGAAAATACATCTCATTTGATGAATTCTGTGAAACCATACTACCTTACCGGATCGGGAACGAACCACTGGAAAACTGGAGAGAAATCTACTACAACCGATATCAGCCACTTTTAGATTCATTACTCACAGACAATGTTCCGGTGAAAGCATGCCAGATCATATTCGACCATATAAAACAGAAGACATGGGTTTTCAACTACAAACACCGGTTACCAAATTTGGGAGCATCCGCCTTACTGGATAACAGGTACGGAACATGTGAAGACAGATGTGATCTGAGCATCTACATCATGCGTTCATTAGGCCTTTCCGGAGGTGTCGATTTTATCATCCAACAACCCGACAAGATGAATAAAGGCCATTCATGGAACTATGTAACAGATACAACTGGAAAACAAGTTCAATTTGAATTATACGATATACGTCCCGGTTCAGAACCTGAACCGGGAACAGAGATAAAACGAGGAATCATATACAGAAAATGCTTTTCCGTACAAAAAAACAGTTTACCCGTAGTTCTTCGGAATAAACCAGTTCCTCCCTACCTGAACAACGCATTTATAAAAAACGTATCCAACTTATATTTTGAAGAAAAGTACCCTATTATAATACCCAACAAAGACAAAAAAGAGAAAATACTGTACCTCAGTGTTTTTGATAACAAGAATTGGATACCTGTTGCCTGGACGCAGATAAAAAATAATGAAGGCATATTTACGCATCTGGAATCTGAAATTGCATACATTGCAGGCTATTATCAAAACAAAATATTCGTTCCGGCATCAGATCCATTTATTCTCAGAAATAATGGAAAAATTGACTATTTAAAACCGGACTATGAACATCGGCAAAATATGACTTTAACACGTAAACATTCCACCCCCAAATGGTGGTTTTGGTTTAAGGAAAGAACATTAAACGGAAAATTTCAAGGAGCAAATCATATTGACTTTAAAGATTCAGTCACCTTATATACCGTTACACATGAATTGACTATGACATCCTATACCGTTGATATCCAAGAATCCAAAAAGTTCAAATATCTCAGGTATTTATCTGGAACTGATGGCTACTGCAATATAGCAGAAGTAAAATTTTATACGGATAATGATGATAATCCATTGAAAGGAGATATTATAGGTACAGAAGGTTCTTTTCGAAACGATCCAAGCCGGACTAAAAAGAGTGTATTCGATAACGACCTGTATTCATTTTATGACGCAAAAGAGGCCAACGGAGCCTGGGCAGGTATAAGTCTTGAAAAACCTCAAAAAGTAACGAAGATTTATTATTTATTCAGAAATGACGACAATAACATCCGCATTGGCGATACATACGAATTAATGTATTGGTCTGAAGCCGGCAAATGGGAGTCTACAGGAATAATTATTGCAGATAAAGAGCAATTAACTTATAAAGACATTCCCTCCGGGACCCTCTATCTGCTTCATAACCATAGTAGAGGAAATGAAGAACGAATATTCACCTATGAAAACTGTACACAGATATGGTGGTAAAGATTTTAGAGGATCTCCAAGCGATACCCTCCGTTTTCATACACAATCTTAAGATCTGGAATTGGTTTCAAGTCGTCTCGCAGCCTCTTGATCGTTGTATTTAATGTATTATTTGTCGCCTCTGTTTTTTCCCAAACGATCTTTTTTATATCCTCTGAAGCTTGAAAGTGTTCAGGACTATTCAATAATAAAATAAAAAGTTTCAGTTTATAATTTTCAAGTGGCACCTTAATATCAACATTAAAATAAAGAATACCTCTACCCTCATCAAACAGCACATTCTCCTTGATTTTTATCAACTTTCTAGACTCTTCACAAACCGGCGTCGCAAATTTCTTACTATACCTGGCAGCAATTAAGAGTCCCAAAAGGAGACAAAATATAACTCCAATAATAATGAAATGTCCCTTGCTCCTATTAATCACACAATAAAAAGGTATCTCTACATAAGCTTGTAAGACAATTTCATCTTTTACACCTGTAGTAATTGGTGGCAAAGCATAAGCCGATTCATAAAAAGCCAAATCAGGATTGCTGTATACCGTTTTAGTACCATTTGCAGTATAAGCCAATGCAGCATGTACATTGATCTTGACACCCTGTTGTAAAGCCAAGTTAAACAGACTGTCCAAAACTACCACATCAATAGGATTCTCCATTAAAAGGAAAGATTGATCAACTCTATACTGCTTTTCTTCAGTTATTAAATCAGAAGAATTAGTATTTCTGGCAATCTTCTCTACCTGACCACCAGAATATAATACAGTAGAACTATCACTCTCCGATAAATTATATCCAGAAGAAGATAATATACCTGTTTCTTTCAATCTATATTCTTTATCCAGATGTATGACCTCATCACACAAATTACAAATATCCGACAAAGTAACTTGTCGCTCTCTGTGAAAAATATACATAGAATAAACCAAAAGTGTTATCATGCATAATAATAAGCATCCAACAAACACCCTTTTCTTCATCAACAAAACCATTATTCTTTTCTATTTTGATTCGTACAAAAGTAGATAATCTTACACAATCTATAATACAAATTAGCATAATCTAGTCAAAAACTGCCCTATTTTAAGCTGTCAGTGAAATGTCAGTGCAAATATTTGGTCATTTATGGGCCTACCTATACATTTGCGCACAAAACATTAAAAAACAATGAAACGAACTCTTATTAAAGTAACAGTAATGGGAATACTTCTAGCAGGAGGTATTTATCTTATGGAAGAAAAAAACACTTCCTTATCAGATGTAGTTTTGGAGAATATAGAAGCCTTAGCCGCTGGTGAAGGAGGAACTAGTATGTGGTTTTGTCGAGGAAGTGGTTCCTTAGACTGCCCTAATGGAACAAAAGTAAAATATATTGTTGACAATTACAGCTTAGACTAGCATTCATGAAACATCTCTTATATATATTAATAGGTATTATAAGTATAAATGGTTTAATCTGTTGTACCGGTTCCCCCGGTGCCCACTACCCCCGCTATTCTACTTTTCCCGAGGAAAAAGCAATACATGCCCAGATTATTCCTCTGGATACTATCCTGCTCCGTTACCCGTTTCGGGTGACGGTCAGGGATAGTATAGCGGTAGTTATGGATTTACATAATATGGATCACTATTTACATGCGTTTACCTATCCGGAATGGAAGCACATTGTCTCATTTGGCAAACGTGGGGAAGCTCCGGAAGAGATGTTATCTGCAGAAAACATCCAATTCAATTCTTTAGACTCTTTATGGGCCCTTGATGCCAATAAGATGGAAATTACACGTTGGGAAATATCTCTTTCTACTGGCTCAGCATTGCGCGCAGAGGAGATCAAACTTGATAAAAAATTAGTCCGTTCACTAGACTTTCGTACGATGGAATCGGGCTTTTTGATTCCTGATTACATGGGAGAACACCGATTTTGGGAAATCGATAAGAAAGGTAAACCGATCAAAAGTAATGGCAAAATCCCAAGTGAAACAGTAAATGAAGAAACTATCCGACCCGCATTAGCACAAGCATGGCGTAGTTTCATTGATTACAACCCCAACAACGGCGTACTTGCAATGGCGACACAACTAGGGGAAACACTGGAAATTTATAATTTAAAAGATAGCACTCACAAAATACTATATGGTCCAGAAGGAGAACCTCTATTTAAAACAGGCAAAAATGGCTTAGGTATTCCCAATGGGATTATGGGATTTTGTGACATAAAAGTAACAAGAGAACATATTTATGCTGTTTTTCAAGGCATTAAATTTAAAGATAAGATGTCAGCCTATCAACAAGGCCAAGAACCGGAAGACGGGGGAAGATTCATTTACGTTTTCGACCTGCAAGGAAACCCGGTTTGCAAATATACCCTTGATCATGCTATATACGGCTTTGACATAAACGAAGAAACGAACACGATCGTCGCAACCGAAGTGGAAAGCGATAATCCGATCATAGAATTCAAAATTTAAAGAACAAGATGAAAACTTTAAATCTAATCATACTAGTATTATTACCTATCTTCTTTTCTTGCAAAAATGAACAAAAAGAGAAAGAAAAACACATTGCGCAGTTGGTGAATGAATGGCAGGGTAAACAAATTGTATTCCCTGAAAATCTAATCTTCACTCGTTATCTGACAGATACAACAGATTACCGGATTCCGCAATCCGAATATAAAGTATTGGTATACGTCGATTCTATCGGTTGCACCAGTTGTAAACTACAATTACCTAAATGGAAGGAATTGATTGAATATACCGATTCGGTAACACAAAATAAAGTACCTTTCCTCTTCTTCTTTCATCCGAAAGATGCCAAAGAAATACGTTACTTGCTGAAACGTGATGGTTTCGATCGTCCCATTTGTATTGATTTGGACGACCGGTTAAACAAATTGAACAAGTTCCCGGCTGATATGACTTTCCAGACATTCCTGCTGGATAAGAACAACAAAGTCGCAGTTTTGGGTAACCCCGTACACAATACGGCAGTCAAAGACCTTTATCTGAAACAGATTACCGGAAAAGACAACCCAAACAAAAACATACCGAAAACAATCGCAGAAGCCAGTCAAACTGAAATAGACTTCGGTACATTCGACAAATCGGAAACAAAAGAAACAACCATAGAGGTTAAAAACACTGGGGACAGTCCCCTCGTGATCGTGGACGTAAGTACCACTTGCGGCTGCACGGTAGCCACATACGATAAACGACCTGCAAAACCCGGAGAAACTCTCCGAGTAGGAATTAAGATGACACCGAAAGATACAGGATTCTTCGATGAAGTCGTAACGATCAAGTATAATAGTATGAACAACCTACCTGTAAAGGTAAGGATAAAAGGGAATGCGAAATAAAAAGAAGGGAGTCTGCCTAATGAGCCTCAAAAACTTTACGGCAAACTCCCCGACCATTCCCTCTTAATAAAAGAAAGGAGGTATATCAAAATCACTTAAAATCAAGAAACAGAATGATATTAGCATCAAATAAAACTTATATCATTCAAATATCTAAGCCCAAGAGAGTAGGCAAAGATAGAAAATTAACTGAATAATAACTTAATAAAATAATGAGATCATGAAAAAGAAGATCTTCGGGGCAGCTCTTATCGCTGCTATGGCTCTTGCTGCCGGCTGGAATTTCAACCAGAGTAAAAATGAAGTTGGATTGGCCGACTTAACTGTAGCTAATATGGAAGCCTTAGCACATAATGAAGGAACCGGTGTTCATAATCACGGGCCCACGGGCAATCCTTTATTTGGTAGTAAGTACTGCAAAAATCAAAACCAGGTTGACTGTAATTACTAAATAACAAACCATCTGACAAGTACTTGTCAGATGGTTCTTAAATTCAAAAATAATGAACAGAAATACATATCTTATTTATCTTTTTATAACTTTACTGTTATGCTCATGTAATAATAAAACAAACAACAGTAATAAAGAAAAACATATCATAGAGTTCAAGCAAGAGTATATTACAAATTACAATCAGAGTAATATTGTAGACAGTACACAATTAATTTGCTTATTAGAAAACCCGGATGAAGACCTACAAATTAAACAGATTGATAAAATATGTATCAAAAACAACCATATTTATATCGCAGACACTTATCTTAAGCGATTGATTGTATTCAATAAAGAAGGTATTGCCCTTCATCAAATTGGTTCTATGGGGAATGGTCCCGGAGAATACTCATCAATAGCAGACTTTTATGTAACAGCGTCGAATGACATATATATATATGACTCTGTTAAAAAGAAAATCATACTATATGACAGTAAAAACAATTATATTAAGGATTTCAATATAGACTTTGAAGGTGAACATTTCGTTTATTTGAACAATAATGAGTTCTTATTTTCACTCGCGCCATATAATGAAGGCAAACTTAAAAGAAAAAAGATAGCTATTACCGACAAAGATTTTAATATAATAAACACTATGTTTGAATTCGAAAAGAATACAGACCCTAACTATCAATTCATTTCACCATTGACTGAATACTGTGACAAATTCGTTTATAATAGAGGCATATCTAACGACATATACATATTTTCATCAAAAGGTACTATTGAGAATATTATTACATTTGATTTTGGTTCACTAAACGTATCTACAAACAAATTAAATGATATAAATAAACTACTCGAATCTGATGATAGTTACAGTTATATTGCAGCATGTCCCATATTAATAAACAATACTATTCTAAGTATAATAAACAAAGAGAATGAACTATTTACTTGTATATATGATATCAAGAAAAAAAAGACATATCTGAATAATATATCTAATTTTTCTGTAAACAACTTAAACATACCACTTTCAGTGACTGACAAAGGCCAGGTTATATCTTATTTTAATGAAGATATATATCCCAATTACAAAAATGACAAAAATATATCAGAATCAATTAAAAATGAAATTCAAGATGGAGCCTATGTTGTATGTCTGTACAATATAAATAATTCTTTTTTTAATTAAAACAAATATTACCATGAGCAACAAACTCCAAGGCTGGTTAGCCCCCAACACACTGACAGAAGACACGAACGATCGTATCTTAGTTCTTAACTCCGCAGGCACGGTTGACAACGAACAACTCTACAAAGACATGCGCGAAGAAGATACCGGTTTGCGCCGGGAAACTCTCGTTCACGTAGTAACTCTCTACGAACGAATCGTGGCACGTGCTTTGATGAACGGACACAATGTCAACACCGGATTGTTCTACGCCGTTCCCCGCTTCATCGGGCCGGTCGAAGACGGACTATGGAATCCGGCAAAAAACGACATCTATGTTTCATTCACTCAAAACCGCGTCCTGCGCGAAGAGATACGAAACACCAAAGTTGAAATCCTGGGTGAAAAAGCCGACGCTATTTATATCACCGGCGTTCAGGATTGCAGTAACAACTTAAAAGACGGACATATCACGCCGGGACGTAACTTCCGCATCACCGGTTCGCGTATCCGTATCGAGGGAACAGATGAAAATGTCGGTATCTCCTTCCGCAGCCTGGCAGACGACGCGGTGACGAAAGTTACTCCCGACATGTTCGGCACAAACAATCCTTCAGAACTGATATTCATTGCTCCGACGGGCCTGGCTGACGGAGAGTATGAAATGACGCTGACAACACAGTACTCCGGGAATACTCAGCGTATTCTGAAAACGGCGCGCAGTGTCAGCCGGATTGTGTACGTTGGTACCAACAAGGGAGAAGAAGGAGAAGATGACCGTCCCGTGATTGAATAAATGGGGCATTTTTGTTTACGAACCCAAACAAGGCCTGTTTAGGCACCGCAAACAACGGTGTTTGGGAATGGCAAACAGAAGTGTTTGAGGATCGCAAACAGGAGAGGCAAGTTCAAAGAACAAAAGGGAGTCTGCCTATAGGTTGACAACTGTTACGGCAAACTCCCCGACTGCTCTCCTAAAAAAGGAAAGGAGGTATATCAAAATCATTTAAGATCAACAACCAGAATGATATCGGTATCAACTGATACTTGTATCTTTCGAATATCTAAGCTGAATAAGAGTAGGCAAAGGTAAAAAATAAACCAACTTATAATTTAATAAAAGAAAAAGAACATGAAGAAAAAGATCTTCGGGGTAATCCTTATCGCTGCTATGGCTGTTGCAACTGGCTGGAGTTTCAGCCAAAGTCAAAATAATAAAAATAATATTAGCCTTATATCCACAGACATAGAGTCAATGGCTGCATGTGAAAGTATTGGCTGGTGGGATAATGATGGTAATTGTGTAAAGAATGATGCAGGAACCTATTTCTGCAAATCAGATTCTTGGCCAGCACTAACGGATTGTGAACAATAACATCCTGATTTTATGAAAAATAATGGAGAATCGAAATCTTTTAGGAATGATGGAGATTCTTCATTATTCTCACTATTAAACTAATTATATAAGAGGGAAATAGCATGAAAAAAGTTGCAATATTGTTACTGTCTTTATTATTCTTCAATTCTTGTGAAAAAAAAATTATTCAGGTAAAAAACGAAGGAACTGTTGCTACTGATTCAACATTGTTTTGCCAACAGGACTCAACAATAAAAATACAGATAGGAGAGCATTTAATACCTAAGCCATTAGTTTCACAATTTGTAGAAAACGAGAAAGGAAATATGTTTTATGTTATACTGGATGAAAATGCGTTACATTGGTTTGATGTAAAGACAAACGAATTATTACGAACAAACAAAATAAACAATTGTGGTAATCTGAACAATTATTCTGGATTCCTTTGCAAAGGAGACACCACTTTTGTGTATAATTACAAACAGAAAATGGTATATATGTTAGATCCTTCATTCAAAACAATCAAACATTGGAGTGTTATAAATGGAGAGAGTCATAAAAACACTTTCGATCCGGAAGCTTTAACAGATTCTCCCATTTTGTATTTCCAAGACAGAATCATATTATCAGGAACCAAATTAGGACTATTAAAAAAAGACGAAAAAGAACATCCAGTCAGTTGTAATATCAACATATCGAATAACAAGATTATATATGGAATAAATTATCCTGATCAATATGTAGAGGGTGATTTCGGAGGAGTTTATTTTAACACAATCTATCACGCTTTGGGTGACGACAATAATTGCCTCTACAGTTTTCCTGCCGATCATTATGTTTATTCTTATTCAACGGATTTCTCCACATATCGGAAATTTTATATGGGAAGCCGTTATACTCCAACGATTAATTCTTCTGATTGCAATTCTCTGGAATTGATGAAAGACAAAGATTTAAGAATAAAATATTTCATCAGTCAACATTCTTATTCGAATCTATTGTATGACCAATATAGAAAAGTTTATTATCGGATAGCCCAGCATCCTTTGACTGGATGGGAACGAGGAGCATTTCCTAAACCTTTTTCCATTATAGTCATGGATATCAATGGGAACTTGATTTCTGAAACTCCCATCCAAAAAAATTATAAGGAATTGAATTTACACAATATGCATGTAACTAAAGAAGGATTATTGATACAAATGAATACTCTAGATGAAAATGTTATCGAATTTGCTATCTTCAAATTATTATCCAATGAAAAATAATATTTATTTACTGTTATTATTATGCATTATTGTTATCTCTTGCAAAGAAAAAGACAAGACAACAAATGAGGTAACAAAGTTTTATGAAGAAAAAGGAATATCCTTTGATAAACAATTGGAATATTGCATAATATTACCAGAAGTTGGCTGTATAGGATGTATTGCCTCAGGTGTAGGCTTCTTCTTAAACAACAAAGACTTTTTTTTGAAGACACAGAAAAAAAATTTTATTGTTTTTACGGCAGTAAACTCAAAAAAGCAATTGTTTCGCACATTAGAACTAACTTCTCTAGCGGATTTCAATTGTTATTTAGATTTGGAAAACAATTATTTAGTCGGTGGAAATAATTCAATATACCCTTTAGTACTGCATTTGAAGAATGGAAAAATCATAAAAGCAGAATATCAATCACCGTATTCAGAAAATATATTGGAACAATTAGAAAAAGATTTAACGAAATGAAAAATAAAATCACATATTTAGTATTCCTGCTTTGGGGAATGTTATGCGCATGTACCGATAGTAGTTTTATAAAGCAAGAGAATGTCCTCAACCTTGAAATGGCAATGCATACAGAAAAGCAGATTGTATTGAGCGACTTGTGTGATTCTTTAGAATGCATTCCTCTGGAAACCAATGATTCTTCATTGCTTGGAAACAGAGCTTATTTATCTTATGCGGATGAACAAAATTTATTTATAATGTCCAATAATGTATTATACCGTTTTAGCTCGAACGGAGATTTTCTGAACAAGATCGGTCGGCGCGGAAATGCTCCCGGTGAATATAATAGGGCATATTCTATTTCAGCGGACAAAGAGCGCAAATGTTTCTTGTATTATATAGGACAGAATAAAATACAGTTTTGGGGATATGACGGAGAATTCATGAAAGAGATTAAGCTACAAGATGATGGAGAATTGACGGCCGTCAATATTTTGGGGCAAGATCAAATAATAGCCGAAAGCAGAACCTATTCGGACAATGGGTTAAAGATAGATATAGATATTTTCAACCAAGAAGGAGAACTGTTGAAAAAGATTCCAATCTGTGAAGACGAACAAACGGTAAGTCGGAGCATGCATACGGTTCCCCTTCTGTATCATGCGAGGGACACCATAAAATACAAAGATATTAATGGTGATATTCTATACTCATTCAGTAAAAATTCTTATGATCGCGAATGGATTTTAAATTTAGGAGGTTATGCTCCTTCAAGAGAAGTTCTGGAAAATGTAGCTCAAAAAGAAGCTCTGATGAGAGATTTTGCGCAATTGGTCGATATAAAGGAAACGAAAAAACAATTCTATTTTCTGATTGTGCATGACAACACTCTCAGGGGGATTATTGTAAATAAAGAAACGGGACATTTGGAATACAATCAGGTTATTGATATTCCGCAAATGGGTGGAGGTTTAAAAAATGACTATATAGACAAATCCTGTTTTTGGCCGTCATTCGTCAGCGATTCTGATGAAATGTATTGTTTGCTCCCTGTCGAAAAAATGACGACTAAAGGGAAGCTAGATGTGGAAAGATACATGTCTGGTACGGTCAATTTAGTGGAAGAATCGAACCCAATAGTACTCAAAGTATATGCTACCTCTATTAAGTAATTTCTGAGTTATATGAAGAAACGAACACATCTACGCTATCTGATCAACAAAACGGTCGACATCGTCTTTTGGCTATGTATGGCCGTTGCTTTGTGGTTTGTACTACAAGTATTTGTGTTTGCTTCTTTCAAAATCCCTAGCGACTCGATGGAACCAGGCCTAACAACAGGTGATAATATATTGGTCTTGAAGCCAACAATCGGGCCTCGCCTATTCAATATATTTGCTTCCATGCGTAACGAACAACCAGAGATTTACAGAGTCCCCGGTTTAAAAAAGATCAAACGGAATGATATCCTGGTTTTTAACTTTCCCCATCCGAACAGCTGGGGTAAAATCGAAATGCATATTCTTAAATATTATATCAAACGGTGTATTGGATTACCTGGCGATACGTTATCTATACGAAACGGATCCTTTCATGTTGAAGGTGTACAAATACCCCTTGGCAATATAGAGTCACAAAAGAAAATAGCAGTTACAGAGAAATTTCAGGACGGAGTATTCCACAGCTTTCCTTATGATAGTATCATCGGTTGGAATATCAAAGATTTTGGTCCCCTTTATATTCCGGGGAAAGGGGATTCCATCACATTGGATCGGACAAACTATCGGTTGTATAAAAAGCTGATCGAATGGGAACAGCAAGGAGAACTTCAATATAAGGATTCGGCAGTTTTTCTTAAGGGGAACCCGATCGACGGGTATCGTTTCCGGAAAAACTATTACTTCATGGCGGGCGATAACGGAATGAACTCGCAGGATTCGCGCTATTGGGGGTTATTACCTGAAGAATATATTGTTGGGAAAGCCTGGATTATCTGGAAATCAGTTGATCCGTATACGAATAAGTTCAGATGGGATCGTTTTTTAAAAGTAATTCATTAAACCGAAAGCCATGAAAAGTCTATTTATTATAGGATTAAACATATTTACCGCCATCTTTCTAATGGCTTGCAATTCGTCGAATAGCAAACGTTTGGAACAGGCCCTCCTGTTTGCCGGAGAAAATCGGGGCGAACTGGAAAAGGTGTTGACACATTATGAAAACAATCCGGAGAAACTGGAAGCGGCTCGTTTCCTGATTCGTAATATGCCCCGCTGGTATGGATATAAGGGGTGGCAACTGGATTCTATCCAGCCGGTATTAGCGCAAGGAGCTAAAGACGGGTTCTTTACCGAAGAGGTTATACAAAAATGGAAAAATACTTCATTCCAGTCTTTACCGAAAATATATGATGCACACGTTATTACTGCCGATTATTTGATAGAGAATATCGATTTGTCTTTCGATGTCTGGAAACGGTATCCGTGGAACAAGCATCTGGGCTTCGATGATTTTTGCGAACTTATTCTTCCTTACCGAATTGGTAATGAACCGTTATCGTCATGGAGAAAATTATATCATAATCATTATTCGGCAATGCTCGATTCTGCTTATCAGGGAAATGATGTATTTGAAGCTTTTGAAATTATTAATGCCGACCTGAACCAGGCTAACTGCATCTGGAATACCGATTTCTCTTTACCACACCAAAGTGCAGACTTTCTTTTTTATCATCGGATAGGTTATTGCCGGGATGCCTCGGATATTACACTATATGCCATGCGATCATGCGGCATTCCGGTTACAGCTGACTTTTTCGTCTACTCACCGGAATACCAGCAAAGCCATGAATGGAATTGTTTACGTGACACAAGTGGGTTATTTATCCCATTCGGGATGAACGAACAGGTTGCCGACCGGGAAAGGAAGAATACGGATGGGAGGAAAAAAGGGAAAGTATATCGCTTTTGTTACGGGATGCAGGAGGAACGTTTCCCCGGAATTACTGCCAACCCCAAAGTACCCGGTTTGTTCAGAAATCGTTTTATAAAAGATGTCACAAAAGACTATTTCGAAAATGAAGTACACATTCATGTTCAAAATAAAAAAGAGCCTTACATCTATTTAGGCATCTTCAGTCCGGATGGATGGATTCCTATTGACATAGCACGAAACAAAAAAGGAGATGTGACATTCTTAAATATAGAGCCGGATATTATCTACCAACCGCTCGTCTCGGACGGAACCAATCATAGCCCCGCAGGATATCCGTTCATTTACACAGAGAAAGGCATACATTATCTGGAACCGGATACAGTTTCCCGGAAAAATGCCATATTGAAAAGAAAAATGTCGCTTGTCAGAAAAATCAAAGAAGGATTATATCTGAATATTATCGGAGCAAAAATTGAAGGAGCCAATCGGTTGTCTTTCGCTAATACGGAATTATTGTATCAATTTAATGACACGTTGCCTACCAATTACAACGAATTGGAATCATACGCTCCGGACAAAAAACATAGATACATACGCTATGTATCTCCTTTGGATAAACACATCGAGATTGCTGAAATATCCATGTATAGCGATACGGCATGTACGCAAGCTATACCTTTGAATATTGTCAATTTGCCAAACCCTATGCGTACACAGGAAAATTGTATCGATGGAAATATTCTTACCTATTTTTACTCCGATGATACAAATTGTTCGATCGTTTTTGACATGGGAAAAGCGACAACTGTAAAAAAAATACTTTTCTCTCCGCGTAATGATGACAATTATGTTTGGCCGGGAGACGAATACGAGCTTTTCTATCAAGATGGGATAAACGGATGGCAGTCGCTTGGAATCCGGACGGCAACCGGACGGGCACTAGAGTATCTCGTACCGGATAATGCGTTGCTATGGCTTCGCGACAGGACTAAAGGACGGGAAGAGCAGGTTTTTATTTATAAAGATGGAAAACAGCATTTTACAGTTGATTTATGAAATATAGACAATACATAAGTTACTCCCTACTCGCTATCAGCGGAATTTTTCTGCTGTGCACCGTTTTTGCCACGGACATCAGTTTGGTAAACGGGCTGGTGATGGGGAAGGTTTACTGGTTTCATCTGGCGATGTTACTGCTGGCAGCATGCAGCCTGGTGGCTACTGTTCTGATAAAGACGGAAAAACCGTTTGTTCCTTCGGTGGCAGACGGACTGGTATTAGCTTTAACAGCTACCGTTGCGTTTACTTACGACTGGCAATTGAATCCGGAACCGGAAAAAATACTGTTTGCAGGACAATTGGTTGTATTGTGGTTCCTATTACGGTTTATCTTTACCGAATGGCCGCAGTCGAAGATTTTTTTCCTGGCTGCGATTGCAGGAACCGGATTGCTTGAAGCAATATCAGGGATGCGGCAATTACATGGATTTGAAAGTTCAAACCATTCGCTGTTCAGACTGACCGGGGATTTTTATAATCCGGGGCCTTATTCGGGGTATCTCGCGATGGTGTTACCGGTTTGCCTATGGATGATCCTACGGTTCGACGGCTATAAAAAAGGGGAATGGAGGCAGGCAGATATTTATCTGCACTACCTGGGTTGGATCAGTTTGCTGGCTATTATTGTCGTATTGCCTGCCGGGATGAGCCGGACGGCCTGGATCGGAGCGGTGGTTTCGTGCGGATGGGTTTACTGGGTACAACGTATCGGATGGGAAAAGACGAAACGGTTTATAAAAGGACACCGAATCTTAACTACAGTATCATCTTTTGTGATACTGATCCTGGTAGCCGGTGCATTGGCAGGTATTTACGTGCTAAAGAAAGAATCGGCCGATGGCCGCCTACTTTTATGGAAAATAACGACGCAGGCTATAACGAAACAACCCTGGACAGGAACCGGACTTGGCGGTTTCCCGGCGGCTTATGCCGAATCGCAAGCAGAATATTTTTCTTCCGGTAAGGCTTCGGAAACAGAAAAGCTGGTGGCCGGATGTCCGGAATACGGGTTTAATGAGTTCTTACAGATAGGAGTTGAACAGGGAGTGTTTGGTTTATTGTTTTTTGTATTGTTGTTAAGTTATTCCTTGTTCCGGGGGGTGAAAAACAGGCAGATCGGGGCGGCCGGGGGGATATTGGCGTTGATGGTGTTCAGCCTGGCGTCGTATCCGTTGCAGCTGCCGGAGTTCTGGATGGTGTTGGTGGGGTTGATGGGAGTGATTTGTACTTCTGTTGCCAGTGACACACCCCCTATCCCCTCTCGAGAGGGGAGGAAGATACTTTCGGTCGCTATAACAGGGATATTGATGCTGTGTTGCGGATGGATTTTCTGGCAGCAGAAAGGGCATTATCAGGGATATAAAAAGTGGAATACGATGAAGATGTTGTACAATAACAAGGCTTATGAAGCGGCTTGCGACGGGTATGAAGAGTTGGTGCCGTTGCTGGGGCATAAGCCGGAACTGCTGTTTGAAGCGGCACAGTGCTTGAGCAAGGCGGAGCGCTTTGCTGATGCGAATGTGTTGCTGGAACGGGCGATGAAGTTAAGCGGAGATCCTATGATACATTATATGGCGGCAAAGAATGAGCAGGCACAGGGAAATTTTCCGGAGGCCGAACGATTATTACTGCACGCAATCGATATGTTACCGGAACGGATCTATCCGTATTATCTGTTGACAAAACTCTATGCGGAACCGACTTTCTTTCAGGAAGATAAGTTTATCAAAGCTACCGATGCCGTACTGACGAAAGAGCCGAAAGTGGAAAGTACAGCTATCCGGGAAATGAGAACAGAAGTTAAAAGCATGCTCAACAACATACGACAAAATCGTAATTAATATATTTATGAACAAATTACGAGAACATCGTAACAATAAATTTGTATATTTGCGAATATTGAAAACAGAATCACAGTTTATATGAATATGAAATACTACAATTTGCTGGCAATACTGGTCTTTTTCGGAATGATAGCCTGTTCCGGTGAGAAAAAAGGAGACAGTGCAAAGGAAGAAACTGTAGAAACAGTTCTACCGGACGAGACCAACGAGGTGACCGTGATGACACTGAAGACAACCGACTTCAACCACGAACTGGTGAGTAACGGCAAATTGTCCGCCCGTCGTCATGTCGACCTGCGGTTCGAATCGGCCGAACCGATCGCTTCCATCTTTGTGAAAAACGGCGACCGGGTGACGAAAGGACAAAAGCTGGCGGAACTATCCACCTTCCGGCTGAAAAATAAAACGGCAGTAGCAAAAGATGCCTTGGAACGGGCCAAACTGGAACTACAGGATGTCCTGATCGGTCAGGGATATGCACTGGCTGATTCCGGAAAAGTACCTCCCGCCACCATGCAACTGGTAAGGGTTAAAAGCGGTTACGACCAGGCGTTGGTTCAATACCAACTGGCGGAATATGAAGAGAAGAATGCGGTGCTGACCGCTCCTTTCGACGGGATCGTGGCCAACCTCTTTGCCAAACAATATAATACGGCTTCCACTTCCGAAGCATTCTGTACGATCATCGATCCGCGTAGCCTGGAAGCGGCATTCACCGTGCTGGAAAACGAATTGCCCCTGATAAAGAACGGTGACCGGGTAGAAGTGACTCCTTTTGCCTTCAACGAAGGAAAAACGGAAGGGCGTATCTCCGAGATCAACCCGCTGGTAGACAAGAACGGCATGGTACAGGTGAAAGCGGCCGTTGCCGACAAAGGGAAACTGTTCGAAGGAATGAATGTGCGGGTCAGCATCCATCGTTCGGTTGGCAAGCAGCTGGTTGTACCGAAAGAAGCAGTCGTTTTACGTTCCGGCAAACAGGTCGTGTTCATTCTCGACAGCACAAAAACAAAGGCATACTGGACTTACGTACATACCGGACTTGAGAATGCGGAGAACTACACGGTGGTGGACGGCCTGAAAGAGGACGATATCGTAATAACCAGCGGTAATATCAATCTGGCACATGAAGCTCCTGTCACTATCATTGAGAATTAAAAGTTATGGTTAAATTCCTACTACAACGTCCTATCGCGGTACTGATGGCTTTTACGGCCTGTTTTATCGTAGGGTTGGTCACTTACTTTACCATTCCTATATCGTTGTTGCCCGATATTGCTATACCGGAGATCACGATACAGGTATCCGGACAGAATACGTCGGCCCGCGAACTGGAAAACACGGTCGTTAAACCGATCCGGCAGCAATTGATGCAGGTAGCCGCCTTACGTGATATCCAGAGCGAAACACGCGACGGGGCAGGTATTATCCGGCTGAGCTTCGACTTCGGGACAAATACGGATCTGGCTTTCATCGAGGTGAACGAAAAGATAGATGCGGCAATGAATTATCTGCCGCGCGAGGTAGAACGTCCACGGGTGATCAAGGCCAGTGCAACGGACATCCCGGTATTTTGCCTGAACCTGACACTTAAAACAGGGGATAGCGAAACCGCTTTCCTCGATCTTTGCCAGTTTGCCGAGACGGTGATCAAACGGCGTATCGAGCAGTTGCCGGAAGTGGCTATGGTAGATATTACGGGAATACTGAAACGCCAGTTGCAGATCGTGCCCGATATCAATATGATGGAAATGGCGGGTATTACGCTGAGTGATCTGGAGTCGGCATTGAGTTCGAACAATATCGAACCGGGAAGCATGACCGTACGGGATGGATACTATGAATACAACATCAAATTCTCGACCCTGCTGCGTACGCCGGAAGATGTACAGAATATCTATATCCGGAAGAACGACCGTATCTTCCAGCTGAAAGAGTTGGCGAAGGTGGCGGTAGTGCCTGAAAAAGAGGTCGGAGCTTCGCTGTCGGGCGGGAAGCGGGCGGTTACACTGGCTGTGATCAAGCAGGCGGACGAGAATATGGATAATATGAAAGAGGCGCTCGGCGAGGTGACGGATTACTTTGCCACGGTCTATCCGGATATCGAGTTCAGTATCAGTCGTAACCAGACGGAGTTGTTGGATTATACGATCTCCAACCTGAAGCAGAACCTGTCGCTCGGTTTCCTTTTCATTTGTATCGTGGCGATACTTTTCCTGGGAGACATCAAGAGCCCGGCCGTGATCGGGCTGAGTATGGTGGTCAGCCTGGTTATCAGCTTCCTGTTCTTTTATATGTTCAAGATGTCGCTGAATATCATATCCCTTTCAGGACTGATCATGGCACTGGGTATGATGATCGACAGTTCGATCATCGTGACGGAAAACATCACGCAATACAGAAATAAAGGGTGTTCATTGGAAGAGGCATGCAATAAAGGGACTTCGGAAGTTATTACTCCGATGCTGAGTTCCACATTTACCACGATCGCGGTATTTGTACCGCTGGTATTTATGAGCGGGATTGCCGGAGCTATCTTCTACGACCAGGCGTTTGCCGTAACTGTCGGGCTGATGGTTTCGTACTTCACCGGGATCATGTTGCTTCCTGTTCTCTACAAGCTGGTTTACAGCATTCCGGATATCAAACATACCGGATTCAATCTACGGATCAATAATCTGGTGAAAGAGCATACGCTCGATCGTTTTTATGATGCAGGAGTCGATTTCGTATTCCGTCATAAAAGGTCGAATATGCTGTTCCTCATCGCTATGCTTCCGCTTTGCGCCATCCTATTTTATGAAGTACCGAAAAGCAGGATGCCGGAGATCGACCAGAACGAGCTGATCGCACATATCGAATGGAACGAAAACATCCATATCGATGAAAACCGGGAACGGGTAAGCAAGGTGTTCGCCCAGATGGAAAATAACGTACAGGACTACACCTCGTACGTGGGACAACAACAATTCCTGCTAAACAGGGACCGTGAGTTATCGACTTCGGAAGCTGAGTTATACTTCAAAACAGTAAAGACGTCGGATATTGCACCCTTGCAGGAGAAAGTAACCGGCTGGCTCGACAAGAACTATCCGCAAGCCGTTTTCTCTTTCTCCCCTCCGGTTACCGTGTTTGAGAAGTTATTTGTAACCGGCGAAGCGGATATCGTTGCCGAGTTTTATGCACGCAACAAGGCTGAAGCTCCGGAAGCACAGGCTTTAAAATCGTTGGAGTCGAAGATCAAGACAGAAGCCGGACAGGCTCCGGTAGGCGTCGCTTTCGAGAACCAGATGAATATATCGGTCGACCGGCAAAAGCTGTTACTTTATAATGTGGATTACAACGAGGTGTATCGTTTGCTGAAAACGGCTTTCAAGGAAAATGAAGTTGCCACCCTCCGCTCCTACCAGCAATATCTGCCGATAACGCTGGCCGGTGACGGCAAGACAGTCAACAGTGTCTTGCAGCAAACATTGGTACAGACCCTGCCGGATAAAGAAGGCAAAAGCCAGTATATACCTCTACAATCGCTGGTGCGGGTGACGCAGGGGGAAGACCTGAAAACAATCTCTGCCGGAAAGAACGGCGAATACATCCCGTTCAGTTTCTACGATGTTGATAAGGCGGAACCGTTGATGGAAGAGGTGAGAAAGTTAGGCGGACAGGACTGGGAGATAGATTTCTCCGGCAGCTTCTTCTCCAACCAGAAGATGTTGAGTGAGTTGGTCGTAATCCTGCTGATATCCCTGTTGCTAATGTATTTCATCCTGGCAGCCCAGTTCGAAAGTTTCCTGCAACCGCTTATCGTGCTGTTGGAAATACCGATCGACGTGGCGGCCGCGCTGTTGATACTTTGGATATGCGGGCATACAATGAACCTGATGAGTGCGATCGGTATCGTGGTGACTTGCGGTATCGTTATCAACGACTCGATCCTGAAACTGGATGCGATCAACGAGTTGCGGAAAGAAGGTACCCCGTTGATGGAAGCGATCCATGAAGCGGGCAGGCGCCGTTTGCGTCCTATCATCATGACTTCGCTGACCACGATATTCGGTATGGTTCCCCTGTTGTTCTCATTCGATATGGGTAGCGAGTTGCAGAAACCGCTCTCCATCGCCATGATATCAGCCATGCTGATCGGTACCGCCGTCAGCCTCTTTGTCATTCCGCTGGTGTACTGGTTTATTTACAGGAAACATGACCAGTCGCACTTGACGATTGAAAAACAAACGGAAGTTTAACGAATTATATAGAATACCGTTATGAAGATAGGTAAGATAATATTATCATTTCTGTTATTCACCTCTGTCTATTTGCAGGCCCAGCCACTTACCTTGTCGCTGGAAAGGACGATTTCGCTGGCGGCGGACAGTTCGCTGGAAGCGTTCAGGACAAAGAATATGTATCTGGCCGGGTACTGGCAATACAGGACATATAAGGCAGACCGTTTGCCGAGCCTGACGCTGAACCTGACACCGGCACAGTATTACCGGGATATTACGCGCAGGTATGACTCTCAGAATGATGTGGATGTATATAAAAAGCAACAATCGTTCTACGCCAGCGGAAATGTAGAGATCAAACAAAACTTCGACCTGCTCGGGGGTACTTTCTATCTGGACTCCGACCTGGGCTATATGCGTAATTTCGGAGGCGACGATAACCCCGCAAACAACCAGTTCACCACCGTTCCTATTCGACTCGGTTATCAACAGAGCCTGTTCGGTTATAACCCCTTCCGATGGGAACGGAAGATCGAACCGCTTAAATACGAGAAAGTGAAGAAAGAACTGCTCTATAATATCGAACAGATCAGCGAACAAGCTACGACCTATTTCTTCGCCCTCGCTATGGCACAAGCCGAATACGACCTGGCCAAAGAGAACGTAGCTTCTACCGATACGCTCTATCGTACCGGCCAGGAGCGGCATAAGATCGCATCGATCAACAAGGCCGAACTCCTGACTCTGAAACTGGATGCCGTCAATGCCCGCAATACCCTGCAAAACACGGAGATCGCTTTGAAAAGGGCGATGTTCAGCCTGGCTTCTTTCCTCAACTTCGATAAGAATACGGAGATACGGTTAAGGCTGCCGGGACGTCCGCGGGATATGCAGATCTCGGTCGATGAAGCGCTGGTGCTCGCCCGGGAGAACAACCCGAAGTTCCTCGGTCTCCGCCAGGAGATCATGGAAGCGGAACAGCAGGTGGACAAGACAAAGAAAGAGGCCATGTTCAATGCCTCCATCAATGCCAGTATCGGTTTCAACCAGGTGGCAAGCAAGTTGAAAGATGCTTATCGCGACCCGCTGCAACAGGATATCGTCTCTGTCTCCGTCTCCATCCCGCTTGTAGACTGGGGCGTACGCAAAGGGAAACACAATATCGCCAAAAACAACCTGAACGTGACACAGATCTCCGCCCGGCAGGAAGAACTGACCGTAGAGGAAGATGTGATCATGACGGTAGGCGATTTCAATATCCAGCAGAACCTGATCAGCAGTGCGGAGGAAGCGCTCGACCTGGCTCTTATGGCTTACAGCGAAACCAAACAGCGGTTTATGATCGGGAAGGCGGATATCAACAGCCTGACCCTCTCGCTGAACCGCCAGCAGGAAGCGCAGCGCAATTACATCTCTGCTCTGCAAAACTACTGGTTGAGTTATTTCAAGATACGGAAACTGACATTGCATGATTTTGAAACGGGAATATCACTGGCTAATAAATTTGACTATGCACAGGGACTGTAAAATATACGACCACCATATACGCCCGGATACGATCATCGTATGCGAGAGGATACGGTCACCCTATGCGAGGCTATACGATCACCCTATGCGAGCACATAGGATCACCCTATAAAAATTGATATGAGTACATCTCCTAAAATATCATCCTTTACAATCATCGTCACCTTCCTTTGCGTGGCGCTGACAGGACTGGCGTTTATTCCTCTCCTGCCGATCAAGCTGTCGCCGTCGCGCACCTTGCCCCGGTTGACCGTCAGCTATAACATGCCCGGCAATTCGGCGCGTGTGATCGAGATGGAAGTGACTTCGCGGCTGGAGTCGATGCTGGCACGTATCAAGGGGATCAAGGAGATTAATTCCACTTCCGGCAACGGCTGGGGATATGTGACGCTGGAACTGGACAAACATACGAATATCGATGCCGCTCGTTTCGAAGCCTCCACGATTATCCGCCAGACCTGGCCGGGTCTGCCCGACGGGCTTAGTTATCCGGTACTTGAAATGAGCCGTCCCGACGATAAGGAGTCGGGGCCTTTTATGACCTATACGCTGAATGCCGCCGCCACCCCGATCTTTATACAACGGTTTGCCGAAGACCAGATCAAACCGCGCCTGGCTGGTATCCCGGGTATCTACCGGATCGACGTGCGGGGAGCCACTCCGATGGAATGGCGGTTGGAATATGACAGCCGGCAACTGGCCACGCTCGGTATCACGACGGAAGAGATACAGTCTGCCATCAACCAATATTACAAAAAGGAATTCCTCGGGACAGGAAATGTCAACAGGAAAGGGCACGAAGAATGGATTCGTCTGGCTCTGATACCCGAAGCCGGGCAGCAGGACTTCGACCCGTCGCGTATCACCGTCACGAATAAGGAAGGGAAGCTGATCCGGCTGGATCAATTGCTTAAGGTGACCCGGCAGGAAGAAGCGCCGCAAAGTTATTATCGTATCAACGGGCTGAATTCGATCTATTTGTCTATCCGGGCCGAAGAAACGGCAAACCAGCTGGAACTGGCCAAACAGGTGAAAGAGGAAATGGAGCATATCCGCGGGCTGCTACCCCAGGGATACGAGATACATACCAGTTACGATGCAACCGAATTCATTCAGAATGAACTGAATAAGATCTATATACGTACCGGACTGACTATCCTGATCCTGTTATTGTTCGTCCTGCTGATCACGCGGAACGTGCGCTATCTCTTCCTGATCGTCGTCAGCCTGAGTGTAAACCTCTGTATTGCCGTCATCTTCTTTTACCTCGCCGGATTGGAGATGCAGTTGTATTCGCTGGCGGGGGTTACCATATCCTTAAGCCTGGTGATCGACAATACGATCGTCATGACCGACCATATCCGCAACCGGCATAACCGGAGGGCCTTCCTCTCCATCCTGACCGCTACACTGACTACAATCGGCGCACTTGTCATCATCTTCTTCCTGGATGAAAAGATCCGACTGAACCTGCAGGACTTTGCTGCCGTGGTAATTATCAACCTGGCGGTGTCACTGGCCGTCGCCCTGTTCTTTGTTCCCGCCATGATAGAGAAACTGGGATTGGGACAAAAGAAAAAGACAGCCCGGAAAGCCATAGCACAAACAGCCGGTGCGGAACCGTCGCGTCTGGTACGTTTCAAAAAGCTGGTTAACAGACAGATCAAACGGTTCCCTGTACGCTTCAACAGGTTTTACCTGGGACAGATCCGGTTCCTTTGCCGTTGGAAAAAGACGGCCTGCCTGGTGCTTGTCCTCGCCTTCGGACTTCCCGTATTCCTTCTGCCGGAGAAGATCGAGATGGATGATAAAGATAAGGTTTATACCGCCACCGACTCGCTGCTAATCGAGAAATACAACAAAATAGTTTCCGGCGAAACATACAAAGAGAAAGTAAAGCCCGTCATCGACAAGGCGCTCGGAGGAACCTTGCGCCTCTTCGTCCAGAAAGTGTACGAAGGCAGTTATTTTACCCGTAATGACGAAACAGTGCTTTCCGTCAGCGCTTCGCTCCCCAACGGAACTACGCTGGAACAGATGAACCAACTGATGGGACGTATGGAGGCCTATCTGAGTACATTCAAGGATATACGGCAGTTCCAGACCAATATCTACAGCGCCCGGCAGGCAGGGATACGCATCTATTTTACCAAAGCGGCCGAACGGAGCGGTTTCCCATATACCCTGAAAAGCAGGATCATCAGCAAGGCACTCGAACTGGGTGGCGGCAGCTGGAACGTATACGGATTACAGGATCAGGGCTTCAGCAACGATGTAAGGGAAGGAGCCGGTTCTTTCCGTATAGAGATGTATGGCTATAATTACGATGAATTATATGAGTGGGCGGAACAATTGAAGTCGAAACTTCTCACCTACCGTCGTATCAAGGAAGTACTTATCAACTCGGAATTCTCCTGGTGGAAAGACGATTACCAGGAGTTCTATTTCAATCTGAACAAAGCCCGGATGGCGCAGGAGAACATCCTGCCGATCGAACTGTTCGCTTCCATCGATCCGGTATTCGGCAAAGACATTTACAGCGGAACGATCATCGTGGATAACGAAACGGAGAAGCTGAAACTAAGTTCCCGCCAGGCACACGACTATGACGTGTGGAGTATGCAGCATGTCCCGCAGCAGATCAAAGGACGATCCTACAAACTGTCGGAACTGGCAACCGTAGAGAAAGGCCAGATGCCCCAAAAGGTGGCTAAAGTGAACCAGCAATACCGCCTGTGCCTACAATACGAATATATCGGTGCTTCCAACCAGGGAACGAAAATACAGGAACGCGTATTGAAAGAGTTTAACGCAGCCCTGCCGATGGGGTACACCGCCAAGTCGGAAAGTTATTACTGGAGCTGGAATACAAAAGATAACAAACAGTATCTGTTATTATTGCTGATCATCGTGATTATTTTCTTTACAACCAGTATCCTGTTCAATTCGCTAAAACAACCGTTGGCTGTTATCTTCGTTATTCCGATCTCTTATATCGGGGTATTCCTTACTTTCTACTGGTTCAAACTGAATTTCGACCAGGGAGGGTTCGCCTCTTTCGTCCTGCTATGCGGTATTACCGTGAACGCCAGTATTTATATATTGAACGAGTACAACCAATTGCGCACCAACAAACCGCTGATGCCAGCCTGGCGTGCTTACCTGAAAGCATGGAACGCAAAGATCACGCCAATCTTCCTGACCGTGATTTCTACCATCCTGGGATTCATTCCTTTTATGCTAGGCCCAGACAAAGAAGCATTCTGGTTTCCGCTGGCAGCCGGAACCATCGGAGGACTGATCATGTCTATTGCCGGAATCTTTATTTACCTGTCTATTTTTACCCTAAAAAAATAATCATATTGTATCAGCTTAAATGACTAAAAACTATTTTCTTTCCTAAATTTGCGGGATTAACAGACAATTTGTTAATTCCTCTAAACCCTTCTTACCCCCGGAATGTTTATTCTAGGAGCTGAAAAGTAGCGCCTAAGAGAACATCTAAACTTGAACTTTATTGATCTTTTTCTATGGCGACATCTGGGATTATATAAGAAAAGGGAAAAGAAGTCCTCTCTTTAATTGCAAGAAGCAGAGTCCGATATCACCCTAAAAATAAATTAAAGATGAAAGTTTTATTCAAGTACCTACGACTATTCTCCCTCTCAACGAGCGGAGCGTTACTTCTGTGTATTGTATTTGCCGCTAATCCCAATATTGCGGAAGGAACAATTACCGGTAAAGTATTCTGGTTTCATTTTACCATTTTATTACTTGCATTCAGCGTTCTTTTTATGGAAGCCACTACCAGGAAAAGTAATTTTACTTTTACATTACCTGACGGACTTTTGCTGCTTTTCTCCGGACTGATCTTGCTGACTTACAACCGTGACCTGGACCCTCAACCGGAAAGATTACTCTTTGTCGGACAGTTGACCATGTTATGGTTCATGCTACGGGCCGTTATGCAGACACATCCTGAAATCAGACTCTTTTTCCTTTCGGTCATTATGTGTACCGGAGTGTTCGAGGCTATTTGGGGAATGGGACAATTATACGGGACTCCGGCAGACAACCATCCCTTGTTTAATGGGAGCGGACTGGAATTTAGCCCAGGGCCGTTCTCTGGTTACCTGGCAATCGTACTCCCCCTATGCCTGAATGTAGCATTGCGATTCCGCGACTGCGACAAAATAGCCTGGTGGGAAACCAGAACAATGCTGTTTTATCTGGCCGTGTTCGGTATCATTATCATTCTCATCGCTCTTCCAGGAGGATTGAGCCGTCCGGCATGGCTGGCTGCAGTCGCTTCCTGCAGCTGGGTATTCTTTCTTCGCAAATCCGGATGGAAAATTCTCAAACAAAGGGTTATCAAACACAGTACGACTGTCGTGATCGCTGCCGCTTTCTTATTTCTTTTTATGGCGGGGCTACCTACCCTGGGAGGTTTTATCCATCCTGATAAGTCGGCCGGACGCATGTTGATGTGGAACGTCACTACCAAAGCGATCCTGGAACAGCCCGTAACAGGAACAGGACTGGGCGGCTTTTCCACTTCCTATGCAAAAACGCAGGCCGACTATCTTTCTTCGGGAAAAGCATCAGATATCGAACGGTTTGCCGCCTGCTGTCCGCGATTTGCATTCAACGAGTATTTGCAAATAGGACTCGAGTACGGTATTGCCGGACTGTTGCTTTTCTCCTTATGGATAGGATTCGTACTTTATTACGGGTTAAAAAATAAACAGGTCGGATCGACGGGATGCATTATTGGCCTGCTCTTTTTCTCTATGTATTCTTATCCGTTGCAATTACCGTCATTCTGGGTTTTACTGCTGTTTTTCTCCTCGACATGCGTGACGATACCCGGGAAATTACAGAAGCCTTCGCCCAAGACATTCCCTTATATCGGGACGTTCGCTGCATTGGCTGCCTGCATGTTGTTTTTCGGACAGAGAAGTTATTACACCTCTTACAAGGAATGGAAAACACTACGGGTACTGGAACAGAAAAACGAACACAACGTGGCGGCCCAAGGCTACCAGACCCTGTATCCCAAACTATCCCACCAGATCGAGTTTTTGCGGGAAGGAGCCAGATGTCTCCAGAAGAACAAACAATTTGCAGATGCGGTTATCTGGACCAACCGCGCCTTGCAGCTAAGCGCAGACCCGGAGTTCTACGATATAATGGCGAAAAGCTACCGGAAACTCGGACTTTATAAACAGGCTGAAAAATGCCTGTTGCAATGTCTTCACATTCTGCCGGAACGGATAGAAACTTATTATCAGTTGACGAAATTATATTCGGAAAATTCTTATTATCAACCTGATAAACTAAAGTTGGCAGCCTACTCTGTTCTTACCTGGCAACCAACCGACCGATCTGAAACCATTCAATCCATGAAGGACGATGTAAACAGACTTCTTCAGTATACAATAATAAATAACAAATAATTATTAATAGATATCGGACTAGCAAGACCATTTAAAGGCCACTATTCCCTCCTTTTTTATTGCACAATTAAATTATATACCCTATCTTTGCCAAAATTTTGCGAGGAAGAGTTTCATGACGAATAAGATACATAAGTGTAATCCGATGTTTATCTCCGGTTCAACGCCGGACATCGAAGCTCATTTCTTTACTTTACGGGAATATAACTTGTTTATATAGGATGCGTTAGTTATTTTTACTAACGCATTTTTTTTGTGTCCCGCGAGTGACGATTATATAAGGAATAACATTCTATAAAACATTAATAAACAAAACAACCCAATTACTATGTCGAAAATTGGAATCAAAAAGGTGATTGTTCTGGGCTCGGGTGCCCTGAAGATCGGACAGGCCGGAGAGTTTGACTACTCTGGTTCACAAGCATTAAAGGCACTGAAAGAAGAAGGTATCAGTACCGTATTGCTGAATCCGAACATTGCAACTATTCAAACATCCGAAGGGGTAGCAGACAAGGTGTACTTCCTGCCTATCACTCCGTATTTTGTTGAAGAAGTAATCAAAAAAGAACAACCGGACGGAATCCTGCTGGCTTTTGGTGGCCAGACTGCCCTGAACTGCGGAACCCAGTTATACACCAGCGGCACACTTGCTAAATATGGCGTAAAGGTACTGGGTACTTCTGTTGAAGCTATCATGTACACGGAAGACCGCGACCTGTTTGTAAAGAAACTGAATGAAATCGACGTAAAAACTCCAATAAGCCAAGCTGTTGAGACAATGGATGATGCCGTGAAAGCTGCCTATAAGATCGGCTTCCCGGTAATGATCCGCTCCGCTTATGCACTGGGGGGTATGGGTAGCGGTATCTGCAAGGATGAAGCAGAACTGCGTACGCTGGCAGAAAGCGCTTTTGCTTATTCTTCACAGATACTGGTGGAAGAATCGCTGAAAGGTTGGAAAGAAATTGAATTCGAGGTAATCCGCGATAAGAACGACCATTGCTTCACGGTTGTAAGCATGGAAAACGTAGACCCGCTGGGCGTACATACCGGTGAAAGTATCGTAGTTGCTCCTACCTGCTCACTGACCGACAAAGAGCTGGATCTGCTGAAAGAACTGTCTACCAAGACAATCCGCCACCTGGGTATCGTAGGCGAATGTAACATCCAATATGCATTCAACTCAGATACTTGCGACTACCGTGTGATCGAAGTAAACGCTCGCTTGAGCCGCTCTTCCGCACTGGCATCCAAAGCGAGCGGTTATCCTCTGGCTTTCGTTGCTGCTAAGCTGGCGTTAGGCTACAGCCTCGACGAAATCGGTGAAATGGGTACTCCGAACTCTGCTTATAAAGCTCCGGAAGTAGACTATATGATCGTGAAGATCCCGCGTTGGGACTTGACAAAGTTCGTTGGTGTAAGTCGCCTGATCGGTTCGAGCATGAAGTCTGTCGGCGAGATCATGTCTATCGGTAAGAGCTTCGAAGAAATCATGCAGAAGGGTCTGCGTATGATCGGACAGGGTATGCACGGTTTCGTTGGCAACAACGACCTGGAATTCGACAATCTCGACGATGCACTGGCCAACCCGACTGACCTGCGTATCTTCGCCGTAGCAAAAGCGCTAGAAGAAGGTTACACCGTAGAACGTATCCACGAACTGTCGAAGATCACTCCGTGGTTCCTGAACGGTTTAAAAAATATCGTAGACTATACCAAAGTATTGTCTCAATACAATAAGATCGAAGATCTGCCCGAAGATGTACTGAAAGAAGCGAAACGTTTAGGTTTCTCTGACTTCCAGATCGCCCGTTACGTTGAAAATCCGGAAGGAAACATGGAAAAAGAAAACATCCGTGTACGTAACCTGCGTAAGAAACTGGGCGTTCTGCCGAGCGTAAAACGTATCAACACGATTGCTTCCGAACATCCGGAACTGACGAACTACCTGTATATGACTTACGATGGCAGCGAACATGATATTCCTTACTACAAGAACGATAAGAGCGTGGTTATCCTGGGTTCAGGTGCTTACCGTATCGGTTCTTCCGTAGAGTTCGACTGGTGTTCGGTGAACGCTGCACAGACTGCACGCAAACTGGGTTACAAGTCGATCATGATCAACTACAACCCCGAAACGGTTTCTACTGACTACGATATGTGCGACC
>OGJY01000112.1_pt1 | contig 106687 bp, 91 predicted proteins | sample 1572231 | NCBI WGS metagenome assembly OGJY01 (sample SAMEA2582121, study PRJEB24529) | metagenome | biome: Human gut stool | place: China | collected 2011
TGACTGTCAAGGCCTTTAATTCAGAAACCGGGTGCAAAGGTAAGTAAATATTATTCCAACTTCCAAATAAACAAGTAATTTTCTCTCTTTTTAAGTGCAGTTTTTTATGTTATTTAGCATAAATACTGGGAATTTTCCCCTACTTTTGCAGGATACTTAATGAACATTCAGCTATGCAACCATCAAAAACAGAATTAATTCTGATTCGTATTACCGGTGAAGATCGTCCGGGACTTACAGCCTCCGTAACAGAGATATTGGCAAAATACGATGCCACTATCCTGGATATTGGTCAGGCAGATATTCATAACACCCTTTCACTGGGCATTCTCTGTATGACTGAGGAACAACTCTCGGGATTTATGATGAAAGAGTTGCTTTTTAAGGCATCTTCCTTGGGAGTAACCATTCGTTTCTATCCGATTACCGAAGAAGAGTATGAAAGCTGGGTGAATATGCAAGGTAAGAACCGCTATATCCTTACATTGCTGGGACGTAAACTTACGGCTCGCCAGATTGCAGCGGTTACCCGTATTTTAGCTGAACAGGACATGAATATTGATGCCATCAAACGTCTGACCGGACGTATTCCATTGGATGAGCGTAAAATGCATACCCGAGCCTGTATTGAATTCTCGGTTCGCGGTACTCCCCGGGATAAAGAAGCTATGCAGGGACAGTTGATGAAATTGGCCAGTGAACTTGAAATGGATTTCTCTTTCCAGTTGGATAATATGTATCGCCGTATGCGCCGCCTGATCTGTTTCGATATGGACTCTACATTAATAGAAACCGAAGTAATTGACGAACTTGCTATACGTGCCGGTGTAGGTGCTGAAGTAAAAGCAATTACGGAACGTGCCATGAGGGGAGAATTTGACTTTACGGAAAGTTTTCGTGAGCGGGTTGCACTGCTGAAAGGACTGGACGAATCTGTAATGCAGGAAATTGCCGAGAGTCTGCCAATAACTGAAGGGGTGGATCGCTTGATGTATGTTCTGAAGAAGTATGGTTATAAGATTGCTATCCTTTCGGGAGGTTTCACCTACTTTGGACAGTATTTGCAGAAGAAATACGGTGTTGATTATGTATATGCCAATGAACTTGAGATTGTAGGCGGCAAGCTGACGGGGCGTTATTTGGGAGATGTGGTAGATGGAAAGCGTAAAGCGGAACTGCTGCGATTGATCGCTCAGGTAGAAAAAGTAGATATCGCTCAAACCATTGCTGTTGGGGATGGAGCTAATGATCTTCCTATGTTGGGAGTTGCCGGTCTTGGCATTGCCTTTCATGCAAAACCCAAAGTTGTGGCCAATGCCAAACAATCTATTAATACGATTGGGCTTGATGGCGTACTTTACTTCCTGGGATTTAAGGACTCTTATTTGAATATGTAAGAGTGGAAAGAATAAAAGAACCCGAAAAATTTGTACTACGTAGTGAATTTTCTATCTTTGCGAGCAAATAAAATAAACGATGAAGTTTTCCGAATTACAATTAAATGACAATGTACTTGAAGCACTCGACGCTATGCGTTTTGAGGAATGTACTCCTATACAAGAACAAGCGATCCCGGTAATACTCGAAGGTAGAGACTTAATCGCTGTAGCGCAGACAGGAACCGGTAAGACGGCTGCCTTTTTGTTGCCTATATTGAATAAATTGTCGGAAGGTGGACATCCGGAAGATGCCATCAACTGTGTGATTATGTCACCTACCCGTGAACTGGCCCAACAAATAGATCAACAAATGGAGGGCTTCTCTTATTTTATGCCTGTTTCAAGTGTGGCTGTTTACGGAGGAAATGACGGAATACTTTTTGAGCAGCAGAAAAAAGGCTTGATGCTTGGTGCCGATGTGGTTATAGCTACACCGGGACGCCTGATTGCACATCTGAGTCTGGGATACGTTGATTTATCCCGGGTTTCTTATTTTATTCTTGATGAAGCAGACCGTATGCTTGATATGGGGTTCTACGAGGATATTATGCAGATCGTAAAATATTTGCCAAAAGAACGCCAGACGATTATGTTTTCCGCTACCATGCCAGCTAAGATTCAGCAATTGGCCAATACTATCCTGAATAACCCTGCTGAAGTCAAACTGGCCGTATCGAAACCTGCTGAAAAAATTGTTCAGGCTGCTTATGTCTGTTACGAAAATCAGAAATTGGGTATTGTAAGAAGCTTGTTTGCGGAAGAGGTGCCCGAAAGAGTTATCATTTTTGCATCTTCAAAGATAAAAGTAAAAGAAGTGGCAAAGGCGCTGAAAATGATGAAGTTGAATGTTGGAGAAATGCATTCTGATCTTGAGCAGGTACAGCGTGAATTTATTATGCATGAATTCAAATCGGGACGTATCAATATTTTGGTCGCTACAGACATTGTATCCAGAGGGATAGATATTGATGATATCCGGTTGGTGATTAATTTCGATGTTCCACATGACAGTGAAGATTATGTTCACCGCATCGGACGTACTGCACGTGCGAACAATGATGGAGTTGCCCTCACGTTTGTGAATGAGAAAGAACAAACTAATTTTAAGAATATCGAGAATTTCCTCGAAAAAGAAATTTATAAGATACCGGTACCGGCTGAATTGGGGGAAGCTCCTCAATATAATCCTCGTTCGTATACTAACGCAGGAAGAGGAGGAAGAAACTTCCGGAACGGAAATAGAAAAAATAATAACGGTGGACGTTCTACGGCACCCAGATCGGGCAGAAGATAAGCGTAAAGCTTTTCTGCCCTTTTTCTCTTAATACTCTTTTTGCTATTTGTAATTCTTCGGTCAGGTCGGTTTATTTATATTTTGCAGCCGTTATATTTAGTTTTCCATCGAAACTGATGGTAAGATTCACAAGATTGCATACCGGACTTTCCGGAATACAGACGAGTGCTTGATAATGATAGCCTTTGCGGTCAATTCCTGTAAAATTCATATCAGATAGAATGGCCTGTTGCAGAAAATCTGTTGGAATTACATCTACAAACATTTGCTTGGTAATGTCCTTGGCATATAAACTTTTTTTGCCTTCATACACACATATATGCATTACATTGTCATAGTAAATATTGTCCATACTGATACCATCTTCCGAATAAGTTGTTTTCACTACTTTCATTTGTGAGGGGTTGATGTATACATAGGCTCTGTAGCGGACGCCATCGAACATTACCACACTGTCCTTCTTAGTGACTTCTGTATAGGTCGGAATGATTTCAACCGACTTAAAAGAGAATGCCAATGTATCATTAGGATCTTCCGACTTATGGAGCTTGATAATATTATCAGCCAGAGAATGGAACCAAAAAGAATATTCACTCTGCTTGTCAATTTGATAGTGGGTTACGTCTTTGCCATAGGTATAGAGCGTATCTTTTAGGATTTTGAAATAAACCGGAGCACTTTGAGCATCGGAATAATAAATCGTATCTCCTATTATGCGCATCAAGGGAGTTTCAGTTTCATCATCAAGCCAAATGCCTTGGAGAATCTCTTTGGCCTTGGGGTCTTCATTTTCTTCAGAGGGCTGTTGTCCTTTGCCATTATTGCATGCTACGAATAAGACCGTCAGTAACAATGTTGCAATGTACTTTATCATCTGTTTAATTTTGTGCAAAATTACTCATTTATATCGATAAAGATATAAAAAAAGAGCTGAAAAGTAAATTGGGGGTTACAAAAAAACTCTTAACTTTTCAGCTCTGTTATCAGGTTTGTGAGGATGCGGTGGTATAAGGTATTATTTGCCGATACAATGGTAAATAAAACCCTGTTCTTCCATTTCTTTTTTATCATAAATGTTACGTCCGTCCATGACTACCTGTTGTGACATTGTTTTTTTCACAACGGCCCACGAAGGCAGACGAAATTCTTTCCATTCGGTTACCAGCATCAAAGCATCAGCATCCAAAACCGCATCATACATGTCGCGTGCATAGTATATGGTTTCGCCGATTCGTCTTTTACATTCATTTGCTGCTGCGGGATCATAGGCCCGTACTTTGCAGCCGGCTTTCAACAGTTTGTCAATTAGGACCAATGCAGGTGCTTCGCGCATATCATCTGTTTCCGGTTTGAATGCCAATCCCCACAATGCAACTGTTTTACCTTCCAGATTTCCATTATATTGTTTTACCAGTTTGTCGAATAACAGGCTTTTCTGATTTTCGTTCACTTCTTCTACTGCCTGTAACACACGCATCTGATATCCATTCTGTTCTGCTGTCTTTATCAAAGCTTTTACGTCTTTGGGGAAACATGACCCACCATAACCAATGCCTGGATAAAGGAACTTACGTCCGATACGGGTATCCGAACCGATACCGCTACGCACCATATTTACATCAGCTCCTACTAACTCACACAGATTAGCGATGTCGTTCATGAAACTGATACGAGTAGCCAACATTGAGTTTGCGGCATATTTGGTCATTTCGGCAGAGGGAATATCCATGAATATCACGCGGAAATTATTTAGCATGAATGGCTTATATAGCTTAGTCATTAATTTTTCTGCACGTTCCGATTCCACACCGATTACAACACGGTCAGGACTCATAAAGTCATTGACTGCATTACCCTCTTTCAGAAACTCAGGATTGGAAGCTACATCAAATTCTATTTTGGCACCCCGTTTGTCTAATTCTTCCTGAATGGCATTACGAACTTTGCATGCTGTACCTACAGGTACGGTACTTTTGGTGACTACAAGTTTGTATTTCTTCATGTTTTGTCCAATGGTACGTGCCACAGCGAGTACATAACTCAAATCAGCACTTCCATCTTCATCAGGTGGGGTTCCGACAGCAGAGAACACTACTTCTACATCATCCAGGCAACTTTCCAGTGAAGTCGTAAATTTTAGTCGACCGGCTTTGGTATTGCGGATGACCATTTCTTCCAATCCATTTTCATAAATGGGGATAATCCCCTTTTTAAGCGCCTCTATTTTTTCGCTGTTGGTGTCAACACAAGTAACATCCACGCCAATTTCCGCAAAACAGGTTCCTGTGACCAAACCTACGTATCCGGTTCCGACAATTGCAATTTTCATGTTCTTTTATTTATTGAGGGTTTCTATTCAAAATATTCTGCTTCCCGAAAGGCTCCTGCCTGCTTGTCTTTCTCTGACATGACAAGTTGAGAATCGGCAATAGGCCAGTCGATAGCCAATGCCGGATCATTGTATAGGATAGAAGCCTCAGATTGGGGGGCATATATATTATCTACCTTATAAGTAAAGATAGCTATTTCGCTTTTCACTAAAAATCCATGGGCAAACCCACGGGGAATAAAAAGCTGGCGTTTATTTTCGTCGCTTAACAATACGCTGATATGCTTTCCAAATGTAGGTGATGACTTTCTTAAATCGACAGCCACATCCAGCACTTCACCTTTGATGACACGCACTAGTTTGGCTTGGCTATAGGCTCCTTTTTGATAATGGAGTCCGCGTAACGTGCCGAATGAAGATTGAGATTCATTATCTTGTATAAAATTTATCTGTCCGATAGTAGCATCAAATTCCTGTTGCTTGAATGCTTCCATGAAATATCCGCGCGGATCGAAAAAAATCTTCGGTTCAATGATCCACACACCATCTATTTCTGTTTGTATATAATTCATTCGTTTCTGATGATATTATTAAGTAGCGCAAAAGTAGGCATTTTTTCTAATATGACAGTTATAGATGGCTAAGAAAGGAAGCCAGCGTTTAGCATTTGTTAATAATAAAATGTGCGGTTTTATGGCATATCTTGAATTAATCAGTTAATTTTGCACACATGATTGAATTGGCACAGCATATTGAAGTATTATTATTAGAGAATGATTGTGTGATCGTTCCCGGTTTTGGTGGATTTATAGCTCACTACGCTCCTGCTATGAGAGTGGCTGAAGAGAATTTATTCCTCCCGCCTACCCGTACTATTGGTTTCAATCCTCAATTGACGTTGAATGATGGTGTCTTAGTACAATCTTATATGGCTGTGTACGATACTAACTTCTCGGATGCTACGAAAATGGTAGAAAAAGAGGTGGCAGAACTTATCTCCGCTCTGCATGAGGATGGAAAAACTGATCTTCCTAATATTGGAGAAATCCGCTATACCATTCATAATACTTACGAGTTTGTTCCTTACGACAATAAAATTACCACTCCTTACCTCTATGGGCTCGACTCGTTTGAGATGAAGGAGTTGTCGGCTTTGCGACGTCCGGAGAAAGAACAAATTCTTCCGACTGTTCTTAAGAAAAAGACAAGTTATGAATTCAGAGCGAACTGGGCCTTTTTGAGAAATGCCGTAGCTATGATTGCAGCGGTTGCATTGTTTTTCTTTATGTCAACACCGGTAGAGAATACATATATTGAAAAAGGAAATTATGCCCGGCTACTTCCAACTGATTTGTTTGAAAAGATAGAGAAACAATCGGTGGCAATGACTCCGGTTATGCTAAAATCAGTTGATGCCATCCCACAAACCAAACCGGCAACTGCGAAGAAAAAGTCGTCCACTGTTCGTAAAGCATCTGTAGTAAAGCCGGTTGCGGTAAAAGAAGTGAAAGTTAACCAACCGGAAAAGACAATGAAAGCAACCGAAACCAAGGTTGTGGAAAAAACTTTTCCATATCATATAATTATTGCCAGCGTAGCTAATACGAAAGATGCGGAGGCGATGGCAGGTGAACTTAAAGCCAAGGGATATACAGGTGCCAAAGTATTGACGGGTGACGGTAAGATTCGCGTGAGTATTATGTCATGTGCCGATCGTGAAGATGCCAACCGTCAACTGTTGAAATTAAGAGAGAACGAGGCTTATAAGAACGCCTGGATGTTAGCTAAATAAATATTTTATAATGAAAAGAATTCTTTGTCCTAAATGTGAGAACTATCTTTCTTTTGATGAAACTAAATATAGCGAAGGCCAGTCATTGGTTTTTGTGTGTGAACACTGTGGTAAGCAATTCAGTATTCGTCTGGGGAAGAGTAAGATGAAGGCTCCTCGTAAGGAAGAGAAATTGGATGAAGATGTATATAAAGAAGAGTTTGGCTGTATCGTTGTCATTGAAAATGTCTTCGGTTTCAAGCAAGTCTTACCTCTGCAAGAAGGTGATAATATCATTGGCCGCCGTTGTGTAGGTACAGATATTAATACTCCGATTGAAACCGGTGATATGAGTATGGACAGACGCCACTGCATTATTAATGTGAAGCGTAACAGACAAGGAAAATTGGTTTATACTCTTCGTGATGCCCCAAGCCTGACCGGAACTTTCTTGATGAACGAGATCTTGGGGGATAAAGACCGTATTCGCATTGATGACGGAGCCATTATTACTATTGGGGCCACTACTCTTATCCTTCGTGCTGCAAAAAAAGAAGAAATTTGACCTCCTATTAGAAGGTATAAGCAGTAGTATGCGGTGCACACCAAACATTTGGGATATCCGTATTTTAAGAAGTTAACATCTTAAGAATACGATATTAACATCCTATATGTAGGAAGTTAACTTCTTGGAAATAGGAAGTCAACTTCATTGGAGGTAGGAAGTTAACATCCTGTAACCTTCATTCTGATAAAACGTTTTTCCTTTCTTATTTTAAGACCAAAATCCTATAAATATCCGGTTTATTTTTGTATCTCTAAGTAATTTTTTTAATTTTGTGTTCGATAACGATTGATGAAATCAAAATATAAATAGAAGGTATTTTGCTTATAATCAATAGTGTAATCTTGGTTATATCTTAGATAATTATTCTATACAATAAAAGCACAAAAGAATGAAAAATTTTATGGATAAAAATTTCCTGCTTCAAACCGAAACGGCTCAGGAATTATATCATAATCATGCGGCTAAGATGCCAATTATTGATTATCATTGTCATTTAAATCCCCAAATGGTAGCGGATGATTATCGGTTTAAGTCCTTAACTGAAATATGGCTAGGCGGTGATCATTATAAATGGCGTGCCATGCGTTCCAATGGTGTGGATGAATGCTTTTGTACCGGTAAAGAAACGTCAGATTGGGAGAAATTTGAGAAATGGGCAGAAACGGTCCCATATACTTTCCGTAATCCACTGTACCACTGGACGCATTTGGAACTGAAAACTGCATTTGGTATTGATAAAGTACTAAATCCGAAAACAGCACGTGAAATTTATGATGAATGTAATGAGAAACTTTCTTCTCAGGAATATTCTGCCCGCGGAATGATGCGGCGTTATCATGTGGAAACCGTATGTACAACGGATGATCCTATCGATTCATTGGAATATCATATTAGAACTCGCGAAAGTGGATTTGAAATCAAGATGCTCCCCACATGGCGTCCGGATAAAGTTATGGCTGTGGAAGTTCCTTCAGATTTTCGCACTTATATAGAAAAATTGTCAGAAATAAGTGAGATTACTATTTCTGACTATAATGATATGATCTTAGCTTTACGTAAACGTCACGACTATTTTGCAGAGCAAGGGTGTAAGCTGTCTGATCACGGGATCGAAGAATTTTATGCTGAGGACTATACGGAAGGTGAGATTAAAACTATTTTCAATAAAATATACGGCGGTTCGGAACTGACAAAAGAAGAAGTTTTGAAGTTTAAATCGGCAATGTTAATTGTGCTCGGTGAAATGGACTGGGAAAAAGGATGGACACAACAATTTCATTACGGTGCTATTCGGAACAATAACAGCCGAATGTTCAAGCAGTTGGGTCCTGATACGGGATTTGATTCAATAGGTGAGTTTGCTACGGCTAAAGCCATGAGTAAATTCCTGGATCGGCTGAATTCAAAAGGTAAGTTGACTAAAACAATTCTGTATAATCTGAATCCTTGTGCAAACGAAGTAATTGCCACCATGATAGGTAATTTTCAAGATGGGAGTATACCTGGTAAGATTCAGTTCGGGTCGGGATGGTGGTTTCTTGATCAGAAGGATGGAATGGAAAGGCAATTAAATGCTCTTTCTCTTCTTGGATTATTGAGCCGCTTTGTGGGAATGTTGACGGATTCTCGTTCGTTCCTCTCCTATCCTCGTCATGAATATTTTCGTCGTACTTTATGTAATTTATTGGGGTGTGATGTGGAAAACGGTGAGATACCTTTATCGGAAATGGAGCGTGTCTGTCAGATGGTTGAAGATATCAGTTATTTTAATGCTAAAAACTTTTTTCATTTTTAATTAGTGTCATCTTATCTGTTACAATAAACTGAGTCGGGAATTCGCTTTGCAAGCCTTTTTCCGGCTTTTATTTTAGATGTGTGGGTGTCGCATTGGCAGAAAATCTTATCTTTGCGTCCTATTATCAATTTAAAAAAAGAAAAACATAAATGAACAATTCCCCTCAGCCTGCTGCCAAAGGGTTCACAAGAGCCTTTTATGTCAGCAACACAGTCGAACTGTTTGAACGCATGGCTTACTATGCTGTGTTTATCGTTCTCACTATTTACTTATCTACTATTTTAGGTTTTAATGATTTCGAAGCAAGTATGATTTCCGGTCTTTTTTCCGGTGGATTATACTTGCTTCCTATTTTTACCGGAGCATATGCCGATAAGATTGGTTTTCGTAAATCAATGCTTGCTGCCTTTTCGTTATTAACTGCCGGATACTTTGGTTTAGGAGTATTGCCTACATTGCTTGAAAGTACCGGGTTGGTGAGCTATGGGGCAAGTACCCATTTTAGTGGATTGACAGATAGCGTTTTCCGTTGGTTGATAGTGCCGGTTTTATTTATAATCATGATAGGCGGCTCATTTATTAAGTCTGTTATTTCGGCTTCTGTTGCCAAGGAAACAACCGAGGCTACCCGTGCACGTGGATATTCTATTTTTTACATGATGGTTAACATCGGTGCTTTTACCGGAAAAACAGTTATCGATCCTCTCCGAAATATGATTGGTGATCAGGCATATATTTACATAAACTATTTCTCCGGATTTATGACTCTCATTGCTTTGTTGGCTGTTTTCTTTTTGTATAAATCAACTCACACCGTAGGAGAAGGAAAAAGTATGCGTGAGATCGGACAAGGTTTCTTGCGTATTGTCACCAATTGGCGTTTATTGATTCTAATACTTATTATCACGGGATTTTGGATGGTGCAGCACCAACTTTATGCTACGATGCCAAAGTATGTAATTCGTATGGCAGGTGAAACAGCCAAACCGGGATGGATTGCTAATGTAAATCCTTTTGTTGTAGTATGTTGTGTTAGTTTTGTAACTCGTTGGATGGCAAAACGAAGTGCCATTACCTCAATGAATATTGGTATGTTTCTGATTCCGGTCTCTGCTCTATTGATGGCATGCGGCAATCTTTTGGATAATGAAGTTGTTTCTGGAATGAGCAACATTACATTGATGATGATTGCCGGTATTGTAGTTCAAGGTTTGGCAGAATGTTTTATATCTCCCCGTTATCTGGAATATTTTTCTCTCCAGGCTCCCAAAGGTGAGGAAGGTATGTATTTAGGGTTTAGTCATCTTCATTCTTTTTTATCTTCCATTTTCGGATTTGGTCTTGCCGGCGTTCTGCTGACCAAGTATTGTCCGGATCCAACTTTGTTTGAATCCAGAGAGGCCTGGGAAGTTGCCAGTGTGAATGCACATTACATCTGGTATTACTTTGCGGCAATCGGTTTGGTTGCAGCAATTGCTTTGCTTATTTTTGCAAAAATCACTGATTTCATCGATAAAAAGAAGAAAACTAACGTCTGATTGTTTCCTTTTTTATGTATATTTGCCGACAATTTGCCATAAAAGTTGCCGGCAATTTGCATTAAAAAGAAGAGAATAATGAAGATTAGATTTATAAGCCTGGCCAGTGGCAGTAGTGGAAACTGCTATTATCTAGGTACCGAAAAATACGGCATACTCATTGATGCGGGTATTGGAATTCGTACCATTAAAAAATCACTGAAGGACATAAATGTGACTATGGACTCAATACGTGCAGTATTTATTACTCACGATCATGCCGATCATATTAAAGCTGTAGGACATTTAGGTGAGAAATTGAATATTCCGGTATATACTACGGCACGTGTACATGCAGGAATCAATAAAAGCTATTGTATGACAGAAAAGTTGCATGGTTCTGTACGCTATTTGGAAAAAGAAGAACCGATGCAATTGGAAGATTTTCGTATCGAGTCTTTTGAAGTTCCGCATGATGGAACAGATAATGTAGGTTATTGTATAGAAATTGACGGAAAGGTTTTTTCATTCCTTACCGACTTGGGAGAGATTACTCCAACCGCTGCCCGATATATTTGCAAAGCCCACTATCTGATCATTGAGGCTAATTATGATGAAGAAATGCTTCGTATGGGACCTTATCCGACATATCTGAAAGAGCGTATCTCAAGTAAAACAGGTCATATGAGCAATATAGATACCGCCAACTTTCTTGCGGAAAACATAATGGAGCATCTTCGTTATATTTGGCTTTGCCATCTGAGTAAAGATAATAATCATCCGGAGTTAGCATATAAGACAGTTGAGTGGAAATTGAAGAGTAAAGGTATTATTGTCGGGAAAGATGTGCAACTACTTGCTTTAAAGAGAAATACGCCTTCGGAGCTCTATGAGTTTGAATAAATGTGAGAAAAAAAGAGTAAAAAACAGGTCTGTTTATTTGGTAGTATAAAATAAAAGCCATACTTTTGCAACCGCAAACGAGAAACAAGCACTCTTAGCTCAGCTGGTAGAGCAATTGACTCTTAATCAATGGGTCCAGGGTTCGAGTCCCTGAGGGTGTACAAAAGGAGATTATAAATAATCTCCTTTTTGTTTTTGGTGACATTTTGAAATATTGTTTTATCTTTGCCACCGCAAAAATTAATTTGATGAAAACAACTTATCAGTTTAACATACTCGTCAATCATTTGGAGCTGGCTTAGCTACAGTTCCATCCTATTTTAGATATACCTTAGGTTTTTCAGGGAGGTATCCTATTCTTTCTTCTTCTGTATAGATGCAATAGGGAAATAATTTCATTCTTTATCAAACTTATTATGAATAATTGGAAGAAAAAGTTTATCATTATATGGACAGGGCAACTATTCTCTATACTAAGTAGTTCTATTGCTCAGTTTTCTATTGTTTTGTGGATTAGTCTTAAAACGGGATCTGCGGAGGTATTGTCATTTGCAACTATCGCTGCTTTATTACCACAAGCTTTATTAGGTCCTTTTGCCGGCGTCTTTGTCGATCGTTGGAATCGTAAATGGACTATGATTGGTGCTGACAGTTTTGTCGCTCTTTGTTCCGGAGTGATCGCTTTACTGTTCTATTTGGATATAATCGAATTATGGCATATATATCTTTTACTTATGTTGCGTTCGGTTGGCGGTGCATTTCATACGCCTGCCATGAAATCCTCTGTACCATTGTTGGCACCGGAAAAAGAACTTATGCGCATTGCGGGTATCAATCAAGCTATCCAGTCGATTTGTAACATTGGTGGTCCGGCTCTTGGAGCCATATTGCTTCTTGCGTTTGACATGAGTCTTGTCATGCTTCTAGATGTATTGGGAGCTATAATAGCTTGTACAGCTTTACTTTTTGTGTATATTCCCAATCCTAAACAAGAAAATACCTCAGCTAAAAATGTACTTTATGATATGCGAGATGGATTTAATGTAATTATGCGTAATAAAGGAGTCAGTTGGGTAATGGTAACTGAAGTTCTAGTTACATTTTTTGTTATGCCAATGGTGGCATTGATGCCGTTGATGACTTTGAAAAATTTCTCGGGAACAGCATATCAAGTAAGTTTGATAGAAACTCTTTTCGGTGCTGGCATGTTGGCCGGTGGTGCCTTATTGGGTGTATGGAATCCAAAGATACGTAAAACCTTGCTGATTGCTATTTCCTATTTTTTGCTTGGTGCGGCATTGGCATTTTGTGGAATACTTCCGGCTGATGGTTTTGTACTTTTTGCAGCATTAACAGTGGCACAAGGTATAGTTGTCCCATTTTTTTCCGGGCCTTTTACTTCATTACTGCAAACTCAGTTTAAACCGGCATATTTAGGACGTGTGTTTTCTCTTTTTGACAGCGTGAGCTTATTGCCTTCTATCATTGGGTTGTTCATTACCGGATTTATTGCTGATAGTTTAGGAATAGCCAATATTTTTATCTGTTGTGGGATAGCAATTGTATTTACCTCAATTTTGATGATGTGCATTCCGGCTGTCAGAGATATGGAAAAGCAAAGTAAATAGATATGGGATTGATTATCCTCTGATCATTTATTTGATAAAAAGCTGATCACCGTTCGTGCTTCTTTACTTATCATCGGTAAAGAATCGCAAATGGTGATCCAGCCTCTCTATAGGATTACAATAGGAAATATGATCAGACGATGGAAGCAATAGCCAATTAAAAAATGAATTGAAATCGTCCTTGAAAAACACTAAAGTTTTTACGGCTGATCTCTTTTATACTGGCTCCGGGCATCAGATAGCTATAGTTTAATTTTATACCTATATATTTATTAATATAATAGTTGAGTCCGATGGAGATATCTTTTTGTTCTCCTCCCCAAATGGCGGCATCCTCATCGTTGAGTGTCAAATAGTTAAATCGTGAACAAACCTCCAGACTTTTTCCTTCCGGACGACCGGCACATGCAACAGATTCATCGTACAGATAAGTTTCTCCGGATAAAAGCCAAGAGCACTGAAGGTAGGCTCCTTGTGCCACATAGTTCTTAAAAGCATTGTCTCGTTCCACATGAGTACGTATATATTCACTTTGCAGGCAGAAACGGTGATAATAAACCAGTAATTCTGTGCCAAATTTTATCTGATACGCTGCATGATCAATAGTAGCCATTGCAATATTTCGGTTATCAATCGTACTCACACCAGGAGATTTATAGATAAATATGTTTTTATCTTCCTCATTTAAGGATTCGTTAGGGGTACGGTAATTGGCCGCAAAACCTATATGAATAAGCTTCTTGCTATCTAAAACCGGACGATATACTACCCTGCCATCCAAAGCATATCCATGTGACGCTTTTTTTAGGTTGTTGACTTCATTATCCATGAATGCCCCTCCTGACATATAATAACGTTTGTTTCGGTAACTATAAGTGATTCCCATTCGCCTGCCGTTTGTTAATGCAAGAACAGCTCCTGGAGATTGATTAAAGCGAATGTCGAAAGTGCTGCACATCATTTCTAAACTAAACGGTTCGTAGAATTGTCCGACTTGTATAGAGTGGTTATTGTATGTGTACTTTGCAAAAGCATCTTTTATTGTCGCTTTATTGCCGGTATAGCCTATTTCAAGTTTCATATCCCAATTTTGATATGCGACTTTTGCACCTATCCGAAGATCACTGAATTCAACTCCATTACCAAAATTATTATCATTCTTGAGATAAACACCGCCATCCAGAAGCATGCGTCCTGTCACTTTACATTGTAGTTTATCCGGATTAGACTGTGCTGAAGATATCAAAGCGTAAGATATACCTAATAGATAAAATAAGGTGTGTTTTAAATATAAATTCATTCGTTATTAGATTTTTAGTTTTGCTGTTTATTTCGACTACAAAAATACATCAAAAGAAATATAGATGAAATGAATATTATAAATTATTGATATAATGGTATGCCCAACCGCTTGAAATATTATAATATTAATGTAATAAAATTGATGTGGAGAATTATCAGCATAGTGGATCTTATAAAATATTATATCCATATCTGTTGGATTATAATAGTTTACGTGAATTATTCGATAGAGAGTATTATAAAGCCTATCTAAAAAACTCCTTAGGATATTTTTCTTTATTCAAAGTATAATTTGTTTTTTACTAAATATTAATCTGAAAATTTTTTCTTTGCTATACATCATTGTGAATGAGATCATTTGTTTTGTGTGATTATTTGTAACTTGATACTTAAAAACAACAGTTTATTCTTTATACGGAATAAAAGACATTATTCCGTATTAAAAAAGTCTCTTAAATATTTGCCATTTAAAAATAAAGGTTTACCTTTGCACCCGAAATCAAGAATGCTTGATGGCAATGCACTCTTAGCTCAGCTGGTAGAGCAATTGACTCTTAATCAATGGGTCCAGGGTTCGAGTCCCTGAGGGTGTACAAAGCATAAAGCGGTTACTACAAAGCAGTAACCGCTTTTTTTGTGCAATTATTCCTTAATCTCCAGGAATACTTTCTATCTTTGCACTCCGAAATAAGTAAAAACGTAAACACTTTGGATTGGTTATACAGTTTATTCGTTGAACATTCCGCCTTGCAGGCGGTTGTGGTGCTCTCGCTGATCTCTGCTATTGGTTTGGGGCTGGGGAAGATACATATCTGCGGCATATCGTTGGGAGTGACCTTCGTGTTCTTTGCAGGCATCATTGCCGGACATTTCGGGTTGTCCATCGACCCGCAGATGCTGAACTATGCTGAGAGTTTCGGGCTGGTGATATTCGTGTATGCACTGGGATTGCAGGTCGGTCCGGGCTTTTTCAGTTCATTCAGGACGGGTGGTGTGCAACTGAATATGCTGGCGGTGGGGGTGGTGCTGATAGGCACGGTGATGACGGTGCTGGGCAGCTATGGACTGGGAGTTTCCCTGCCGGACATGGTGGGTATACTCTGTGGTGCCACGACCAATACCCCTGCGCTGGGTGCCGCACAGCAAACCTTGAAACAGATGGGCATTGAGGCGAATACTCCGGCTTTGGGATGTGCGGTGGCATATCCGTTGGGGGTAGTGGGAGTGATTCTCGGCATTCTGCTGATACGCAAAATGCTGGTACGCAAGGAAGATCTGGAGGTCAAGGAGAAAGACGATGTGAACAAGCCGTATATCGTAGCATTCCAGGTGCATAATCCGGCAATCTTCAATATGAGCATAAAGGATATAGCGCAATTGAGCTACCCTAAATTCGTGATATCCCGTTTGTGGCGGGACGGGAATGTGAGTATTCCCACTTCCGAGAAGGTGATTAAAGAAGGTGACCGTCTGCTGGTCATCACTTCCGAAAAGAGTGCGCCTGCACTGACGGTGTTGTTCGGCGAACAGGAAAATACGGACTGGAACAAGGAGGATATCGACTGGAATGCCATCGACAGCCAGTTGGTTTCGCAACGTATCGTGGTGACACGTCCCGAACTGAACGGAAAGAAACTGGGTTCGCTGCATCTGCGCAATCATTACGGCATCAATATCAGCCGCGTATATCGCAGTGGCGTGCAGTTGCTGGCTACGGCGGAACTAACTTTGCAGTTGGGTGACCGATTGACGGTAATAGGTGAGGCGGCTGCCGTACAAAATGTGGAAAAAGTATTGGGTAATGCTGTCAAGAGCCTGAAAGAGCCTAATCTGGTTGCTGTATTCGTGGGTATCGTCCTCGGCCTTGCACTGGGAGCAATACCTATCGCTATCCCCGGTGTCAGCACTCCGGTGAAGTTGGGGCTTGCAGGGGGGCCGATTATTGTAGGCATCCTTATCGGTACTTTCGGCCCGAGAATGCACATGGTGACCTACACAACCCGCAGTGCCAATCTGATGCTTCGTGCCTTGGGCTTGTCGCTCTATCTGGCTTGTCTGGGACTGGATGCGGGCGCCCATTTCTTCGATACGGTGTTCCGTCCGGAAGGTCTGCTGTGGATAGCTATCGGCTGTGCGCTGACTGTGCTTCCTGTGCTGATAATGGGAATTATCGCTTTCCGCTGGATGAGGATAGATTTCGGCTCGGTGGCAGGGATGCTGTGCGGCAGTATGGCGAATCCGATGGCGCTGAATTACGTCAATGATACCATTCCCGGTGATAACCCTTCGGTTTCTTATGCTACGGTTTATCCGTTGTGCATGTTCCTGCGGGTGATTATCGCACAAGTGCTGTTGATGTTCTTTTTAAGTTGAGAGTTTGAGAATGTGGAGTTGAGGTTTGGAAATCTAAAGTTGAGGTTTGAGAACGTAGAGTTGAGGTTTGGAATGAAGACACAAGCCCATATGTAATTTGTAATTAGTAATTTGTAATTAGATATCATGAGTAATATTACCCCTGAAAGCATCATGAGCGACTTGCGCTATTTGCAGTTGCTGTCACGCAGTTTCCCGACAATTGCGGATGCCAGTACAGAAATCATTAACCTGGAAGCTATTCTGAACCTTCCGAAAGGTACAGAGCATTTCCTGACCGATATACACGGCGAATATGAAGCCTTCCAGCACGTATTGAAAAACGCTTCGGGTGCAGTGAAGCGGAAAGTGAATGAAATATTCGGGCATACCTTGCGCGAGAGTGAGAAGAAAGAAATATGCACTCTGATTTACTATCCCGAAGAGAAATTACAGTTGATAAAGGAGCGGGAAGCCGACCTGGACGACTGGTATCTGATTACGCTGAACCAACTGGTGAAGGTTTGCCAGAATGTGTCTTCCAAATACACCCGTTCGAAGGTGCGGAAAGCGCTACCGGAAGAATTTTCATACATCATTCAGGAATTGCTGCATGAGTCGAGTGTGGAGCCTAATAAACATGCTTACATCAATGTAATTATCAGCACCATTATCTCTACCAAGCGTGCGGACGATTTCATCATCGCCATGTGTAACCTTATCCAGCGGCTGACGATTGACTCCTTGCATATCGTGGGGGATATCTACGACCGTGGTCCGGGAGCGCATATCATCATGGACACGCTTTGCGATTATCACAATTTCGACATCCAGTGGGGAAATCATGATATTTTGTGGATGGGGGCAGCGTCGGGCAATGACGCCTGCATCGCCAATGTAATCCGTATGTCGATGCGTTATGCTAACCTGGCTACGCTGGAAGACGGATATGGCATCAACCTGTTGCCGCTTGCCACGTTTGCCATGGATATGTATGCCGATGATCCTTGTACGATTTTTGCGCCAAAGATGAACTTTGCGGATGGAAGCTACAATGAGAAAACTTTGCGGCTGATTACGCAGATGCATAAGGCGATTACAGTGATACAGTTCAAGTTGGAGGCGGAGATTATAGACCGTCGTCCGGACTTTGGCATGCAGAACCGGAAGTTGCTGGATAAGATTGATTTTGAGAGAGGCGTCTTTGTGTACGAAGGAAAAGAGTATCCTTTGCGCGACACGAACTTCCCGACGATAGACCCGGCTGACCCGTATCGCTTGTCGGATGAGGAAAAGGAGCTGATGGATAAGATTCATGCTTCGTTCATGAATAGTGAAAAGCTGAAGAAACATATGCGTTGCCTGTTCACGTATGGGGGAATGTATCTGGTTTGCAACAGTAATTTGCTGTATCATGCTTCCATGCCGCTGAATGAGGATGGCAGTTTCAAGCATGTCCGCATCGGTAAAAAGGAGTATTGGGGCAAGAAGTTGCTGTGCAAGACGGACCAGTTGATACGCACGGCTTACTTTGATGAAGACGGGACGGAGGAGAAGAGTTTTGCGCTGGACTACGTGTGGTATATGTGGTGCGGGCCGGATGCCCCGTCGTTTGATAAGGATAAGATGGCGACATTCGAACGTTATTTTATAGGAGATAAGGAATTGTCTAAAGAGACAAAAGGATATTATTATTCGTTGCGCAACCGTGCGGATATCTGCGAACGCATTTTGGCAGAGTTCGAAGTGACAGGCCCTCATTCGCACATCATCAACGGGCATGTGCCTGTGAAGATTATCAAGGGTGAGAAGCCTATCAAGGCGGACGGCAAACTGCTGGTGATTGACGGTGGGTTCTCCAAAGCCTATCAGCCGGAAACGGGAATTGCCGGATATACGTTGGTGTATCATTCACATGGATTGCAGTTGGTACAGCACGAACCGTTCCAAAGTAGTCAGAAGGCAATAGAGGAGGGACAGGATATCAAGTCCACCACTTTCGTTATCGAGTTCAATTCACAACGTATGATGGTGAAAGATACGGATAAGGGCCAGGAGTTAGTGACGCAGATACAGGACTTGAAGAAGTTGCTGGTGGCGTACAGGACGGGATTTATCAAGGAGAAAAACTGAATATGAATATTTAAGTATTAGGTATTAATTGTTGATTTACAATTGCTACACAATAATGCATAAATGCCTATACACTCAACAATTAATACCTAATATTTAATATTTAAACAATACCACTCCGCCTTCCAGAATCACTCCTTTGTCATAAGTCACCCCTTTGTTGTAATAGCGGCTGCCTCCGTAACCTCCTGTTACGAATACCCCGAATCTGTCTGTCAGGCGATATTCCAGATTCACACGTGCCTGTAACGCATAAAGGCGTGCCGGAAAACCATAATCTTTGTTCTTGAAGTTTTCGATATGCTGAAATCCCAGGTCACCGCTGATGAATAGCTGTTTGTATAGGGGCAACTCCAGACCAGCACGATAAAAAAGAGAAGCCGAGAACTTGTCGCTGAAGTCCAGGTAATGTGTGCCACCACCCAAGATCGTATAGAATAACTTGTTTTTAAAGCGTGCGCCCACATTCAACTTCGTTGTGTTTCCTCCGAAAAGCATCAGTTGCACTTTTGTGTCCGGATTGGCATTTACCAGACCCAATTGGAAGCCATCGAAATTACCCTTATAATAGTTGACTAATCCGATTTGCAACCCTTTTCCATCCTTTACGATGTTGAGGGGGGCAAGTTGTACGCCCGTGGCAGTGCCACCTACCACATTACCCAATCCGGCTATCTGCAAACCGTGCATCGTTTCTCCGGTAATGTTGCCTAATCCGCTTATCTGTACACCCCGCAGACTTTCGCCTACAATGTTCAGAAGTCCGGAAACTGTAATGCCATTGAAGGCTTCACCCGAAATGTTGGCTAATCCTGCAAGGTGTACACCCGAAGCATTTTCTCCGGTGATGTTCAGTAAGCCGCCAATGACAACACCACTGGTATTGTCGCCGGTGATATTGGTTAGTCCGGAGAAAATGACGCCTTGTGCATGGTTTCCTGTGATGCCGACCAAGCCGGATAAGGACACGCCACTGAGATTATCTCCATTTACATTGCTGATGCCCGCAATCTGTATGCCTCGCATGCTGCCGCCTACCAGGTTGGCAAGACCTGTGATCTGTGCGCCGTTCATATCCCGATACACCACTCCTCCCAGCAGGTTGATGCCTACGCCACTCAGGCGGTTCATAGAGGAGAAAAGACCGAGATTGAAGCAAGTGGTTCCAACAGTATCACTCTTCTGTGTGGACATATTTTTCCACAAGGACAGATTGATGCCGACAGGTTCTTTGTCTTTCCTGGTTGTTTTCGTTGATTCGTTATTGGTGGTTTGGGCAGAAATCACTTCTGTCGTAAGCAAAAGTAGTACGGCAATAAATGAAGTTAATCGTCTCATTCGTTTTTAATCTTATTAGTATACAATTTGAATCATCCTTTCGCCTCTTGATACAGGAACCGTTTTATAGAGCGTTTCGGCGTTTTTTCAAATTCTTCGGGGTATATCTTCATTTTAAATATCTGACAGTATGCAGGAAGGGTTGTATTCAGTGCAACGCGGTTCTCTTCCATGACACGTTCGATGTCTTCAGTCTTCAGACCGTGTGCAAAGGCATCATCGAAATCAGGGTATACCAAGCCCACAAGTTTCTCGTTCTGCTGTACGATGATGCTTTCAGCAACGTATGGCATATTGTTCAGCTTGTCTTCTATTTCTTCGGGGTAGATATTTTGTCCGCTGGCACCGAGCAACATATTCTTGCTGCGTCCTTTGATGGTGACATTGCCTTCGGCATCCATCAGGGCGAGGTCGCCCGTGTGCAACCAGCCGTCTGCGTCAATGGCCTCGCGGGTGGCTTCTTCATTCTTATAATACCCCAACATCACGTTAGGACCGCGGCATACGATTTCTCCCGGAATATTTTCCGGATCGGGCGAGAGGATTTTTACTTCCATACGGGGGACTGCTTTACCACAAGAACCCGGTTTGAAACGTGACCAGTCTTCATAACAGATAATCGGACCACACTCCGTCATTCCGTAACCTACCGTGTAGGGGAATTCTATCATGTGCAGGAATTGTTCTACTTCTTGATTAAAAGCGGCTCCCCCCACTATAACTTCTGCAAAACGTCCGCCGAAGGCATTGACTACGCCTTCACGCACAGTTGCTTTAATCTTATCATTGATGATGGGAACTTTCAGCAACAACTTCATAGTCGGAGTTTCCAGCTTCGGAAGCACATTCTTTTTGATGATCTTTTCGATGATAAGCGGCACGGCCACCACCAAGTGGGGCTTCACTTCTGAGAATGCCTGGAAGATAATCTTCGGACTGGGCATACGGGTGAGGAAGTATATCTGGCAACCTGCGGCGAACTCGTACAGGAACTCGAATGCCAGTCCGTACATATGTGCCATCGGCAGCATGGAGATGATCTTGTCACCTGCCTTCAGAGGCAGCACTTCGAATGCAAATGCAATATTGGACCACAGACTACGGTAGGGCAACATTACACCTTTGGAGTAACTCGTCGTACCGGAAGTGTAATTGATGACCGCCAGTTCTTCGGGCTGGTCTTTGTGATACTCAATATGTTCCTTGCGGAAGTTCTTGGGATATTTTTTGCCGAACAGTTCATTCAGATGTTCGCGGGCATAGTCTATCTTTTCGGTGCGGGATACGAGGACGGAAAAGTCAGTCATCAGTATGATGCCTTCCAGCAGAGTCATGGCACTTTCGTTAAGGTTTTCCCATACCTGGTCGCCTACGAAAAGCAGTTTGGCTTCGGAATGGTTCACGATGTTGTGCACATTGTCCGCTTTGAACTCGTGCAGGATGGGAACCACAACAGCACCGTAGGTCAATGTGGCGAGGAAAGTGACCCCCCAGTGCGAACTGTTGCGTCCGCAGATGGCAATTTTATCGCCTTTCTTGATGCCGCTTGCTTCGAAGATTAAGTGTACTTTTTCTATTTTGCGGGCTACGTCCTTGTATTGCAGGGTAGCGCCATTATAGTCAGTCAGGGCATCCAAGTCCCAATTCTCTTTTATGCTGTTCTCAATATAGGCGATAAAACTTTGTTCCATGATATTATATTGCACATTTGGTTGAAAATTGTGCAAATATAAGGCTTTATTAAAAGAATGCAAATTTTTCTCTGAAAAAAGCGGGAAGTACAGAGCATTTAAACGCAGGTATATTAAAATATGGCCAAACAGATGAAATTATTGCAAGTAATGAAATTGATATCGGGGAAACAGATAGACCTGCCGGGCAGATAAAGACAAACTTCCTGTCGACAAGAAGTTAATAGCTTGTCGACAGGAAGTCAAGAGTTTGTTTACAAGAAGTTGACTTCTTGTAAGTGGTTGATAATCTTTTACTTTTCGAGATACCAATTGTACATGCGTTGTACGCCTTCTTCAATCTCCACCTGATGGTGCCAGCCCAGGGCGTGCAATTTGGAGGGATCGGTGAGTTTACGCATGGTTCCGTCCGGTTTAGTACTGTCGAAAGTCAGTTGACCCTGATAGCCTACGGTGGAAACGATTAATTCGGCCAGTTCGCGGATGGAGATTTCTTTGCCCGTACCTATGTTGATGTGGCAGTTGCGGATATCCTTGTCACCTTGCTTGTAGGTATCTTTGAAATCTACGTGCTCCATGACGAAAACGCTGGCATCAGCCATTTCTTCGCTCCAGAGGAATTCGCGGAGCGGAGTGCCTGTACCCCATAGTTTTACTTCGGTGTTGCTGATACCGTATTTGGCGAGGATGGCGAGGATGTTTTCCCGGCTGCTGCTGCCGTCGATGCCTTCGACGGGGCGTTGGTTCAGGTCTTTGCATATGGCATCCCAGTCACCTTGTTTCAGGCTGTGGGCGAGGTGAATCTTACGGATCATGGCAGGAAGGACGTGACTGCGTTCCAGGTCGAAGTTATCGTTCGGGCCGTAAAGGTTGGTAGGCATCACGGCGATGTAATTGGTGCCGTATTGCAGGTTGAAGCTTTCGCACATTTTCAGTCCGGCTATTTTGGCGATGGCATACGGTTCGTTGGTGTATTCCAGCGGGGAGGTGAGGAGTACCTCTTCTTTCATGGGCTGTTCGGCATCACGGGGATAGATGCATGTACTACCCAGGAAGAGGAGCTTCTTCACGTTATGGCGGAAACTTTCGCCGATGATGTTCTGCTGTATTTGCAGGTTTTTGTAGATGAAGTCGGCGCGGTAGATGCTGTTTGCCATGATGCCGCCAACGAAGGCAGCGGCAAGAAACACATATTCCGGTTGCTCTTCATCGAAGAATTTGCGAACAGCTACAGCGTCCAATAAATCGAGTTCTTTGTGGGTTTTGCCAATGAGATTGGTATATCCTTTGTCTTGCAGGTTCTTCCAGATGGCTGAACCTACCAGACCGCGATGACCGGCCACAAAGATTTTGGCGTTTTTGTCTAACATGAGTTTAATTATTAATTATAAGCTATAAATCATTAATTCTTGGCTGAATGTTCTTCAACTCTCAACTTCCCTTAAGTGCAGCTTCTTCACGAACTTCATATCGTGTGCAGCCATAATTTTCACCAACTCTTCGAAACTGGTTTGTCTCGGGTTCCAGCCTAACAGGGTTTTTGCTTTGGTCGGGTCGCCCAGCAACTGTTCCACTTCGGCAGGGCGGAAATATTTCGGGTCTACTTCAACAATGATTTTTCCGGTCTTCACATCAATACCTTTTTCATTTACGCCCTCACCTTCCCAGCGCAGTTCGATGCCTACTTCTCTGAAAGCAAGTGTGGCAAATTCGCGGACGGTATGCATTTCGCCTGTGGCTATCACAAAATCTTCGGGAGTATCATGTTGCAGGATGAGCCACATACATTCCACATAATCTTTGGCATATCCCCAGTCGCGGCGTGCGTCCAGATTACCCAGATACAGTTTGTCCTGGAAACCCTGTGCGATGCGTGCGGCAGCCAGTGTAATTTTACGGGTTACGAATGTCTCGCCTCTGCGTTCACTTTCGTGATTGAAGAGGATACCGTTCACGGCAAACATTCCGTAACTTTCACGGTAGTTCTTTGTAATCCAGAAACCGTATTGTTTGGCTACTCCGTACGGGCTGCGGGGGTAGAAAGGTGTCGTCTCCTTTTGGGGGACTTCCTGTACTTTTCCGTAAAGCTCGGAAGTGGAGGCCTGATAGATTTTCGTCTTTTTCTCCATGCCGAGGATGCGGACAGCCTCTAGCATACGCAGCGTACCGATGGCGTCTGCTTCGGCGGTGTATTCCGGTACGTCGAAAGAAACTTTCACGTGACTTTGTGCGGCAAGGTTATAGATTTCGTCCGGTTGCACTTGCTGGATGATGCGGATGAGCGAACTGCTGTCCGTCATGTCGCCGTAGTGCAGGTTGATGGTACGCTTCTGTTTCATGTCGCGCACCCATTCATCGAAATACAGATGTTCGATGCGACCTGTGTTGAAGGAAGAAGAACGGCGGAGAATGCCGTGTACTTCGTATCCCTTTTGTAGTAGAAACTCGGCAAGAAAGGAACCGTCCTGACCTGTGATTCCGGAGATTAAAGCTGTTTTCATTATAATAGGCTTTTATTGATTGATTTTGAGGGGACAAAATTCGTTATTTTTTACGAGAATACAAAGAACAGATATTAATTATTAGGTATTAATGTGAATCAGGAGTTGAAATTAACTCATATCTATTGCTTCATTTCTGCACAGAACTGCGCTATAATACTGCTAAATCAATAATTAATGCCTGGTAATTGATCTTTATTTATAGATTTTATCCACTACCAGTGCTATTGCCCCGTCTCCCGTCACATTGCAGGCTGTGCCGAAGCTGTCCATAGCGATATAGAGTGCAATCATTAACGCTTGTGCAGATTCGTCGAAGCCCAGCATGGACTGCAATATGCCTAAGGATGCCATGATGGCGCCACCGGGAACACCGGGCGCTGCTACCATTGTGATGCCCAGCATGAAGATAAAGCCGGCGAATAGCGGGAAATCAAAAGGTATGCCCTGCATCATCATCAAAGCGAGTGCGCAGGCCACTATTTTTAGTGTGCTGCCTGATAGATGTATGGTGGCACATAGCGGGATGACAAAACCTGCAATATCGGTTGAGACTCCGTTCTTCTTTGTCTGCTCCAGGGTGACGGGGATTGTGGCGGCAGATGACTGTGTGCCCAAAGCGGTGAAATAAGCCGGCATCATCCGTCCCAATAACTTGAAAGGATTTTTGCGGACGAACAGCGCAGCGATGCAATACTGGAATACCAGCAGGAAGATATGCAGCAGGAAAATCACCCCGATAATTTTTATGAATACCATCAGCACAGAGAACACTTGTCCCGAATGGGTCATATTAAGGAATATACCGAAAATATATATCGGAAGCAATGGCAGAATGACCACACTGATCATCTTTACAATAATATCCTGAAAATCACGTGCTGCATTTTTTAAAGTATCGCTTTTCAGTTGGGCAAGTCCCAGACCTAAAGTGAAAGCCAGTACCAGTGCCGTCATCACATTCATCAACGGTGGAATGGCTACCGAAAAGAAGGGCAATATTCCTTGTGCTTCGCTGACTTCCTCCAGAGGAACGCCTGTTTCTATCAGATGGGGAAATATCGTTACTCCGGTGAAGTATGAAAGGAAGCCTGAGAACAGTGTTGCCCCGTAAGCGATTAATGCCGTAATCAGCAATAACTTTCCAGCTCCCTTGCCTATGTCGGCAATAGCCACCGTCACCAGTCCCACAATAATCAGCGGTATGGAGAAATTGAGGAATTCACTGAAAATGCCGTTGAACGTAACGAACAAACGTACCAGTCCTGCAGGCAGAAAATGACCGAAGAGAATACCTGATGCGATAGCTATAATGATGCGCGGCAACAACCCGATATGTAGTTTTTTCATAAAACTGAATTTAAGTTTTTCCGATGAAATGAAGTTATGTTTGCAAAAGTACGATTTTTATTCGGAATTCATACGAACAAATGCCCTTGGCATATTGTTTCCATTTCAATGAAACAAATAACATAAAAAAATGCAAGTTATGACAAAAAAAGAACAAAAGACAGACATAGGCCTGATTGGACTTGCCGTAATGGGGGAGAACTTATCCTTGAACATGGCAGATAAGGGGTGGCATGTATCGGTGTACAACCGCACTGTTCCGGGAGTGGAAGAGGATGTGGTTGAGCGATTTGTCAACGGCCGTGCCAAGGGGAAGAGCATCGAAGGATACACTGAAATCCCCGACTTCGTAGAGTCCATTTCCGCACCGCGTAAAATAATGATGATGGTGCGTGCTGGCGCTGCTGTGGACCAACTTATGGAACAACTTTTTCCGTACCTTTCTCCTGGAGATATATTGATAGATGGTGGCAATTCGAATTATGAAGACACTAACCGCCGCGTGGCGTTGGCCGAATCGAAAGGTTTCCGCTTTGTAGGTGCCGGAGTTTCGGGTGGTGAAGAAGGGGCGCTGAACGGTGCTTCCATCATGCCGGGCGGTTCGGTTACTGCCTGGGATGAAGTAAAACCCATCCTACAGAGCATCGCCGCACGTGCTGCCGACGGTACTCCCTGTTGCGACTGGATCGGTCCGGCAGGTTCGGGGCATTTTGTCAAGATGATACACAACGGTATCGAGTACGGCGATATGCAACTGATTGCCGAGGCCTACTGGGTGATGAAGAACTTGCTGAAACTGAATAATGAAGAAATGGCTTCCGTTTTTGCCCATTGGAATGAGGGCAAACTGCGCAGCTACCTGATAGAAATTACCGCCAATATCCTGCGTCATAAGGACAAGACAGGCGGTTACCTCATAGATAAGATACTAGATACGGCCGGACAGAAAGGTACCGGCAAATGGTCCGTCATCAATGCCATGGAACTGGGCATGCCTTTGGGACTGATTGCTACGGCTGTTTTCGAACGCAGCCTTTCGGCACAGAAGAACCTGCGTGAGGCGGCTTCCAAGCAGTTTGTCTGCCAGCATTCGCAGGTGGTTTACAACAAACCGGAACTGGTGAAAGATATCTATTCCGCCCTGTATGCTTCTAAATTGGTATCTTATGCGCAAGGCTTTGCCGTGTTGCAGAAGGCATCCGAGAGCTTCGGTTGGGAACTCGACCTGGCCTCCATTGCCCGTATGTGGCGGGGGGGGTGCATCATCCGCAGTATATTCCTGAATGATATAGCTGCTGCTTTCGAGGCACAACAGAAACCGAAACACTTGTTGCTCGCTCCTTATTTTAAGGAAGAGATACAGCAATTGCTCTCCGGTTGGAAGCATCTTGTGGCGCATGCGATGAAGGAAGAACTGCCCGTTCCCGCTTTCTCCTCCGCATTGAACTATTTCTATTCGCTGGTATCTTCGAAACTGCCTGCCAACATGATTCAGGCACAGCGCGACTACTTCGGTGCGCATACTTTCGAACGGACGGACGAGCTTCGCGGACAATTCTTCCACGAAAACTGGACCGGACATGGCGGAGATACAAAATCGGGTACGTATAACGTGTAAGATATATGCCTTTGCAATAATAGAATAAGGTAAGAGCTAATAAAATTATTGCAAGGGCTACTATTTGTATGGCTAATAAAAAAACAAGATTCTATGAGTAAATTTGTAATGATCATATTCGGCGCCTCGGGCGACCTGACAAAACGCAAACTGATGCCGGCCCTTTACTCCCTTTACAAGGATAACCGCCTGCCGGAGGGATTCGCTATTCTGGGTATCGGCCGTACTGAATATGCAGACGAAACCTATCGAGACTATATCCTGAACAAACTGGAACACTTCGTCACTCCTGCTGAGGTAGGGATGAAGGAGTTTTGCACCCACTTGCATTATCTCAGCATAGACCCTGCCAAAGAAGAAGGCTATGCGACGCTGGACCAGTGCCTGCAGGAAATCACCGGTGAAAAGGAACCGGACAACCTGTTGTTCTATCTTGCCACGCCTCCCTCACTTTATGGTGTCATTCCCTTGCATCTGAAAACAGCAGGGCTGAACCGCGAGCATACCCGCATCATTGTCGAGAAACCTTTCGGTTACAACTTGGAGTCCGCACAAGAACTGAATAAAATATATGCTTCCGTCTTTGAGGAACGGCAGATATACCGTATCGACCATTTCCTCGGCAAGGAGACGGCACAAAACATCCTTGCATTCCGTTTCGCCAACGGTATTTTCGAGCCGTTGTGGAACCGTAATTACATCGATTATGTAGAAGTCACCGCCGTCGAGAATCTCGGCATTGAGCAGCGTGGCGGTTTCTATGATGGCACGGGTGCCCTGCGCGACATGGTGCAGAACCACCTTATCCAACTGGTGGCCCTCACTGCTATGGAACCGCCTGCCGTCTTCACAGCCGACAATTTCCGTAATGAAGTGGTGAAGGTCTACGAGTCACTGAAACCTCTGACAGAAGAAGATCTGAATGAACATATAGTCCGCGGGCAATACACGGCTTCCGGTTCTAAAAAGGGCTACCGCGAAGAAAAAAACGTTCCCGCCGACTCGCGCACTGAAACTTACATCGCCATGAAGATAGGAATAGACAACTGGCGATGGAGCGGCGTACCTTTCTATATCCGTACGGGAAAGCAAATGCCTACTAAGGTAACGGAAATCGTAGTGCATTTCCGTGAAACGCCGCACCAGATGTTTCACTGCCATGGCGGACACTGTCCGCGGGCTAATAAACTGATTCTCCGCCTGCAACCCAATGAGGGCATCGTACTGAAGTTCGGCATGAAAGTGCCCGGACCGGGGTTCGATGTGAAGCAGGTGATGATGGATTTCAGTTACGACCAGCTGGGCGGGCAAGCTACGGGCGATGCTTATGCCCGTCTGATAGAAGACTGCATCCAGGGCGATCCCACACTCTTCACCCGCAGTGATGCCGTGGAGGCTTCCTGGCGTTTCTTCGACCCTGTGCTGCGCTATTGGAGCGAATATCCCGATGCACCTCTCTACGGTTATCCCGTCGGGACATGGGGCCCTCTGGAGAGCGAAGCCATGATGCACGAGCACGGTGCCGACTGGACCAATCCTTGTAAGAATTTGACGAATACAGATCAATATTGTGAGTTATGAAAACTTATATATATAGTACAGCTGTCGAGACGGCGCGTGCCCTCATTAAGCACCTCATTGGCTTGATGGAGGAAGAACCTGACAAGATTTTCCACATCGCATTCAGCGGGGGCAGCACGCCCTCGCTCATGTTCGATTTGTGGGCGGAGGAGTTTAAAGATGTCACTCCCTGGGTGCGTATGCGTATTTATTGGGTGGATGAGCGTTGTGTACCTGCCGAAGACTCGGAAAGCAATTATGGCACTATGCGCCGCCTGTTGTTGGATAAGGTTGCGATGCCTGACGAGTACATTTTCCCCATAGATGGAAGTAACCGGCCCGATAACGAGGCGAACAGTTATTCGCGCATAGTGCGTTGCAACGTTCCCCTCTGGCATGGCTTTCCGGCTTTTGATATTGTTCTGTTGGGAGCGGGAGAGGATGGTCACACTTCGTCCATTTTTCCCGGACAGGAATATTTGCTTTCGTCTTTCCATCCTTATGAACTGAGTGTGAATCCTTATAACGGCCAGAAACGTATAGCCATGACCGGCTGTTTGCTGTTCAATGCCAGGCAACTGATCTTCTTCGTTACAGGCAGGAACAAGGCCAACGTGGTGCGGGATATCCTGGATTCGGGCGATACCGGTCCGGCCGCTTACGTGGCGCATCATGCCTGGAACGTAGAAGTATTCATGGATGAACTAGCGTCAGTTTGACGTCCCGCTTTCGAGGATGCTGACGATAGAGAACAATGTGAAACAGATGCCGCCTAATCCTGCCAACACGCGTGCAGGGACGAAGTAGACATCATTCATCGTAGTCATCTCAAAAAGGAAAGCGGAAAGAAAGAGGCAAGCCAGTGCGGTAAGTACCGGAATAAGCGGAATACGGTTTGCCAGTTTAAAGACATTCCGCCAGATGACAGCCAACAAGATGACCTTGCTGGAGATACTGTAACAGACTAAACCGAGACCTATCATAATATAGCCGATGGAAGACTTTGCCGGATCGATGTCGGTCAGAATCCAAAGTCCCCAAAGTACACTCAGAGTACCCATTGCCAATACGAGAGCAGGCCACCATTTCCGTTCAGCATGCGTATATCCGTTACGTATCTGGCGGACAATGGTTGCGACCAGTGCAACCAGACTTGTACAAATACATGCCAGTCCCGCCATTACGTGTCCTGCCACGAAGTAGGCGTTGTGAATATCACTTTGTCCCAATAGCCAGAATGTCCATACCCATACGCTGATGGCGAAAATAATGGCAAGGATAATCAGAATATCCCCTTGTGCCGAAGAAAAAGCCTTTGCCGGTGCGGCGTGGTCGGTCCGTTTCGAGTTCTGGGTGATGAGCGTGAAGCGGGTGGAAGAAGTGGCGGTAGTGGCTACGCAAGCAGTGATGAATGCTACCCCGCAGATGACGTGTCCCGCAACGAAGTGGGCTACAGTTGTGCCGTCGTTGATATAGTTCATTCCCCCGATGAAGCACAGTACGGCTGCCAGATAACCGATGATGGGCAGAACATATTTAGCCGCTGTACTATAGGTGTGGATGATTTGCCGGATGATAGTTCCTGCCGTAGCGAACAGCGCTATGCATATCATACCTAATGAAAACACCACAGGGCCGGCAACGAAGCGGTTCATGTCCGTTCCCGTGTCAATGACAAAGGCTCCGTAACCAAAACAAAAAAGGGCCATCAGCAATGGGATAGCCCTGAAAAGGATACTAATACCGTAATTCATAACTGTTACATTTTTTAGAGTTTCCCCTTCCAACAGAGTTCGTTACGGTTTGTTTTCTTTTTTAAGATTTATTTGTTTTGGGAAGATTACTTTCGTGCGAGAATATTTTTGTCCGCTTAATCGCCTGAACTATGCCAACTTTGTATTTTTTTTGAGAACTTTACTTCCTATATCTTTGTTGTATTATGTATAATTCAGCAACTTAATATCAAGCAATTATGAGCAAAATCAATGTATATTCAATTGTGTTGTCAGTAGCTGTGTTCTTCGGAATATCAGTTGACTCTTTAAAGGCATGCACCCGTGTGGTTTATCAGGGGGTGAATAATATGATAATCACAGGCCGCACTATGGACTGGAAAGAAGATACCCGCAGCAACCTCTGGATTTTTCCACGAGGTATGGAACGTAACGGTGAGGTGGGGAAAGACCCGATGCGCTGGAAATCAAAATACGGCAGCGTCGTGACTTCGGCTTATGACATATGCAGCACTGACGGGATGAACGAAAAAGGACTTGTTGCCAATTTATTATGGTTGGCGGAATCCACTTATCCGCAATGGAATGGAGAAAGGCCGGCTTTGTCCATAGCTGCCTGGGTGCAGTATATGCTCGATAACTTTGCAACAGTGGATGAGGCTGTTGCCGGGATAGAGAAAAATACTTTCGATGTAGTATCGGATATGATGCCCGACGGCACGCGAATGGCTACCCTCCATCTTTCGGTCTCAGACGCTACCGGAGATAATGCAATCTTCGAATATATCGACGGCAAACTGAACATTCATCATAACCGCTCTTATCAGGTGATGACCAACTCGCCTGTTTTCGATCAGCAACTGGCACTCGATGATTATTGGAAAAACATCGGTGGGACTACTTTCCTGCCGGGAACCAACCGTGCCGCCGACCGTTTTGTGAGAGCTTCTTTCTATATAAATGCAATTCCTAAGACGGAAGATACACGTACTGCTTTAGCCAGTGTGTTCAGTGTGATACGCAATACTTCCGTTCCGTTCGGTATCAGCACTCCTGACCAACCGAATATATCGTCAACACGCTGGAGAACTGTTTCTGACCAGAAGAATAAGATTTATTACTTTGAGTCTACTCTATATCCTAATGTATTTTGGGTTGATTTCAGAGATGTGAATTTCTCTGAAGGAGCTTCGGTTAAGATGTTGAATCTTGTTTCCGGTAAGACGTATGCGGGAAATACGGCGAAAGAATTTGTCAGTACGAAACCTTTCAAATTCTTAGGAGTAGAGTAAGTGATAGTTGCCGGTATGTTAATTGCGTGTAGATGCTTAGAGTGAATAAAAAAGTGCTTCCTTATCGTTCTCTAACGGGGAAGCACTTTCACACAAAAACTAAACTAGACTTAACTAAACTATTCTATTGGGGGAAGTTTCACAACTTCCTTTATCTGTTCGATGCAAAGATAAAAAAACATTTTTTAATATGCAATAGGAAAATATGTTTTGTCGACAAATTCAGATATTTTATCGACAAATAGATGTTATTTCCTAACTTCTTTTATCTAAGAACGCTTGAAATACCTGTTTATAACTGTCGCTGACGGGGATATACGTTTTATCGAACACAATGCGTCCGCGATCAATGACTCGTATTTTTTCTTTCTGTACAATATAAGATCTGTGAACCCGCATGAAACGGGAAGCCGGTAATAATTCTTCCATCGACTTCATACTCATAAGTGACAAGATCGGGCGAGGATTGTCTTCTGTATAAATCTTGACATAATCTTTCAAACCTTCCACATAGAGTATCTTTTTAAGCTCTATCTGCACCAATTTATAGTCACTCTTCACAAAGATGCTTTCAATTTCATCTTTCGGCTGCTGTAATAGTTCGAACCACTGCACGGCTTTGTTGGCTGCCTGCAAGAAGTCTACGTAGGAGATGGGCTTCAGCAGATAATCCAAGGCATTTACTTTGTAGCCATCGATAGCGTATTGCTCGAAAGCAGTGCTGAACACAATGCGTGTATGTGAATCTACCATTTTAGAGAACTCGAGGCCGTTGAGTTCCGGCATCTGTATGTCGAGGAAAAGCAAGTCTACCTGCTTTTCCGGCAGTTCCTTCATAGCCTGTACGGCACTGGAATACTTTCCCGTCAATGTCAGGAACGGGGTTTTGTTGACGTAGCTTTCCAAAAGACCTAAAGCTAACGGTTCATCGTCTACTATGGCACAAGTCAGGTTCATGAGGTTTAATATTTGATATTTAACACCGATTTATACTCTTTCCCGTCATCGCTCACTCCCTGATTCCATTCGTACCGACCCGGATAAGTCAGTTCGAGACGTTTCCGCACCTGCTCCAGCCCTATGCCGCTTCCACTTTTGTCAGCTTGGTTTTTGGGGTGGTAGCTGTTGGTGATTTCACAGCATACCTGACCCGGACTTTCGCTGAAATGAATGCGTATGAAGCTGGATTCGGTGGGTGAGATGCCATGTTTGAAGGCATTCTCTATGAGGGAGATGAAAATGAGTGGGGCAATCTCCGTGCGGCTGTCGGCGCGGACGTCGATTTGTGTCTCTACGGTCACATTGGAGGCAAGACGGATGCGCATCAGTTCGATGTAGTTGCGGATGAAATCCATCTCTTTACCTAAAGCTACGTAATTTTGTTGATTGTCGTAGAGGACATGGCGCAACAGGCGGCTTAGTTCCTGAACGGCAGCCTGGGCTTTCTCGCTGTCGAAGGCGATGAGGGCGTAGATGTTGTTCAGAGTATTGAGCAGGAAGTGCGGGTTCAGTTGGTTACGCAAGTTCTTCAATTCGGCTTCTGTGCGGCTTTTTTCTGCTTCTCGACGGGCGGCTTCCACATTCACCCAGCGACCGCTCATGCGGATGGCAGCAGCCAGTCCCACAGTGAGAATCATGGAGAACATATCGCGTAGGATGAATATCCAACTGGGAGGTCCGGGGCGTCTGGGACCTTCGGGTTTTGCGAATGTGTGGAAGATGAAATTCTGCCAGAAGTGTACTCCGATGGCGGTGCAGAGGATGAGTAGCAGGTTCACCATTATATATTGTTTGATGCGTCCCTCGAACAAGAAGCGGGGGATGAAGAAACAATAGTTGACATAGAACACGATAAGGAACGAGATAGGAACAGCACTGCCATGACGCAGGTAGTCTATCCAGGTTATCGAGAAACCGCTACGGTTCATCAACAGAAATGGAAAGCCAAAGATGATACCCCATCCGATAATATGAATGAGGACTTTTGCAATCCAACGGGGTTTGGGTTCTTGCGTAATCATGTTACAAAAATAATAATTTTAATGAAGAATGAGGAATTCTTCATTTATTCGTATCTTATCGCCTCTATCGGGTCCAGATCAGCCGCCTTCTTGGCGGGGTACCAACCGAAGAATACGCCGGTGACGGTGCAGACTGCGAAGGAGAGGAATACGCTCCAGGCTTGGATATAGATAGGCCAGTGGGCTACGTTCTTCACGATAAATGCAGCTCCGCAGCCGATGATGACTCCGATGATACCTCCCGTGATACTGATGAGGATGGCCTCAATCAGGAATTGCGAAAGAATATCTACACCACGTGCTCCGACAGACATACGCAGACCGATTTCGCGGGTACGTTCCGTTACGCTGACGTACATGATATTCATGATACCGATACCCCCTACCACCAGAGAGATGCCGGCGATGCACGCCAGAAGCGTAGTCATCAGGTCCGTAGTGGAGTTCAGCATGGTGCTGAGCTCTTGCTGGCTGCGGATGGTGAAGTCGTCGTCGTCACTCTCTTTCAGCTTATGGTTGCGGCGCAGGAGGGTGGTGACTTCTTCGGTCGCATAATCCGTCATATCCTCGGAGAGGGCGGAGGCGAAGATACCTTGCAGATAGGTGACGGCAAGCATACGCTTCATTACGGTGGTGTAAGGAGCCAGCACAATCTCGTCCTGGTCCATACCCATAGAGTTGTAACCTTTGGCTTTGAGCACACCCACTACACGCAGTGGCACCTGGTTGAAGCGGATAGTATGTCCGATGGGGTCTTGTCCGTTCGGGAAAAGATTGTCCACGATGGTCTTACCGATGATGCAGACTTTTGCTGCACTCTGAATGTCGGCTTCGGTGAACATTTCACCGCTTTCCACGCTCAACTGCCGGATTTCGAGATACTCGGTACCTACACCGTTCACGGAAGCAGGATAGTTGTTGTTGCCGGCAATGAGTTGTCCGCTGGATGATACGTTGGGGCTGACGGCTGCCAGGAAGTTGGTTTCGTCCCGCAGCGACTCGTAGTCGGTCAGTTTCAGCGTCTGCATGGACGAGGCGTCTTGCCGGACACCGCCACGTGTGTCACCACCCGGATGGATCATGATCATATTCGAGCCCATCTCCGATATCTGTGCTTGGATGCTTTTCTTCGAACCTTGTCCGATGGCAAGCATGGTGATGACGGAGGCCACACCGATGATGATACCCAGCATGGTGAGGAACGCGCGCAACTTGTTGTTGGCAAGGGCGCGGAGGGCTATTTTGAAAAGGTTTGTTCCGTTCATAATGATTTGTTTTTAATCTTCTTCATTCTTCGGCAACGCTGCCAGGGCTGCGGCAGCCGAGAGGATTTTCGGATTTACGGTATCTTCCGTCACGTGCCCGTCGCGCAGGCGGATGTTCCGGCTGCTGTATTGGGCTATTTCGGGGTTGTGAGTGACGAATATGATGGTATGTCCTTCGGCATGCAGCTTCTGGAAGAGAACCAGGATTTCGAAAGAAGTACGTGTGTCCAGGTTACCCGTTGCCTCGTCGGCGAGGATTACCGCAGGGTTGTTCACCAGGGCGCGGGCGATGGCCACACGTTGCATCTGCCCACCGGACATCTGGTTCGACTTATGTTCCAGACGGTCACCCAGTCCCACGGCTTGCAAGGCTTCGATGGCACGGCGGCGGCGTTCGGAGGCCGAGACGGAGGCGTTGTACATCAAGGGAAGTTCCACATTCTCCACAGCGGTAGTCTTTGCCAGCAGGTTGTAGCTTTGGAAGACGAAGCCGATTTTGCGGTTCCTCAGTATGGCGCGTTGCGGTTTGCTCATGGTGCGCACGGATATGCCGTCCAGCAGATATTCGCCGCTGGTAGGAGTATCGAGACAGCCCAGGGTGTTCAACAGCGTTGATTTACCGGAACCGGACGTACCCATGATGGTGACGAACTCCCCTTCGGCAATGGAGAAGGAGACGCCACGCAATGCGTGTACCGTTTCCTCGCCCACCTGGAAGTCGCGCCGGATATTTTGCAATTCTATGACTGTTTTACTCATATAGTTCGTTTTTTATCACTTACTCTTTTTCTTGTTTCCTCCCGGAGGGCCAGGCATGAACGGGCTTCTTTCGCCGTCAGCTTGTCCTTCGGTCATGGCAGCCTGTTCGCCACCGGTGCTGATAGCTGCATCGGCAACAATCTGCGTGCCTTCGTTGACACCGCCTGTGATTTCCGTCATGATTCCGTTTGAAATACCTATACTGACCGGATGTGCGGTGAATGTGTTTCCTTCTTTGGTCCATACTTTATGTTCGCCCTCGCAATCCTTCACCACGGCATCCTGGCCAACCAGTGGAACGGCAGGCGTAAAGCGCAGCGCTTTGGCAGGAACGCTCAGTACCCCTTGCTTGTCCAGCGTATAGATGGTGATGTTCGCTGTCAGCCTCGGTTTCAGCTTCAGGTCGGGGTTGTGGGCAGAGATGACTACTTCGTAAGTGACTACCGTAGTGGTTGTGGTGGTGCTGCTCGAACTGCTTGTAGCTCCGAGGCGGATTTGCGTTACCTTACCTTCGAACACATCGTTCGGATAAGCATCCACCGTGAAACTTACGCGTTGTCCTTCTTCCACATCGCCTATGTCAGCTTCGTCCACATCGGCCACTACCTGCATTTGCGTCAAGTCCGCAGCAATGGTGAAGAGGGTCGGGGTCTCGAAGCCGGAAGCTACGGTCTGTCCTTCTTCCACATCACGGCTGATGACAACGCCGTCGATGGGAGAGGTGATGGTGGCGTATGACAGGTTGCGTTCTGCCTTGGCGAGAGAAGCCTTGCTGCTGTCGTAGGCACTTTTTGCTTTCTGATAGTTGTAAAGGCTTTGCTCGTAATCCGTATCACTGATGAGCTGCTTTTCGTGCAGGCCTTTGTTACGTTCGAAGTTTTTCTGCTGATACTCATATTCGGCTTTGGCACCGTCGTAGGTGGCTTTTTGCGAGGCGAGTTCGCTTTGCAGGGTCACTTTATCCATTTCGGCGATGAGTTGCCCTTTGGTCACTACCGAGTTATAGTCCGCATACAACTTGTCGATGATACCGCTGACCTGTGTACCGACTTCTACTTCAGTCACCGGTTCGATGGTGCCTGTGGCGGTCACGGAGTTGGAGATGTCGGCACGTCCCACGGTGGTTGTCTCGTACACCACTTTCCGGCTTTTGGCTTTTCCGCCCAATACCCAGATAGCTATGCCGGCCACTATGATGATTTCGGCTGCTACAATGATAATTTTTTTCTTGCTCATACTTTATATGATATACTTATTGAATTAATTTTACGTTTATCTCTTGTTTCCACATCAGTCGTTATTTCATCCCTATTCAGTCGTTACTTCATTGCCATTCGGTCGTTACTTCATCCTGTTTCAGTCGTTACCTCATTCTATCTTGTTTTAAACGGTCTGATAATCACCTGATTATGAAAAGCTAGGAGAGTATGGAAATATTTTAACAGAAATACACTTCTGGAACGTATTTACAGCACTATCGCTTCTCCCTGGTAGAAGCGCAGCAACTGTGCATTCAGTATCGCCATATACTTGGCCTGCAACGTTTCCTGCTGTGCATTGAGCAGATTGCTCTTTTCAGTCAGCAACTCTACGGTATTCTTCATACCCAGGTTGAACTGTTCCTGGATGAGGTCGTAGCTTGCCTGCGTGCTGCGCAACTTTTCTGCGGCAGCGGCATATTGTTGCTGCGCACTGTTGGCGTCCAGCCATAGGCTTTCGATGGTCTTGTACAGGGTCTTCTGCTGGTCCAGCAAGTCCAGTTCGCTGGTTTGCTTTTGCAGGCGGGCTTTCTGCACGGCGCTCTTGGTCTGGCGGTTGTTGAAGATGGGGATGCTTACGGTCAGTCCCAATGAGTTGTTCCAGTTGTTCTTCACCTGTTCGGAGAAAGAGTAATTGTTGCCGTTGGCATTCGTTGTTCCGATGCCGGCACTGAGGCTCAGGGTAGGGATGTAGCCTGCTTTGGCAATGTTGATGTCGAGGTCGGATGCCTGTACATTCAGCTTGCCCGATTCTATTTCCGGACGGAAGGTGAGGGCGGCCCGATACACATCCGTCTTGGTGGGCAGCGGCACTAGTACACTTTCATCGCCCAGGGCGGGGAGGTAGAGGTTCATTTCCTGTTCACCGTCCAGTTCGAGGAGTTGTTTCAGTTGCAGTTTGTAATCTTGCAGGGTGGCTTGTGCCGTCACCAACTGGTACTTATCCGTACTGACCTGTGCTTCCAGTTGTGCGAGGTCGCTTTTGGCGATGCTTCCGGCTTCCAACAGTTGCTGTCCGCGGTCGCGTTCGGCTTGGCTGACGGAAAGGGTGTTTTCGTTCACCTTCACAGCTTCGGCGGCATAAAGTATCTGTACGTATATTTGTGCGATGCTTTCTTCGATGGAGTTTTCGCTTTCGGCGACGTTGAGTTCGGCGATGCGGTTGTTCAGCTTCTGCTGCTTGATGGTGTTCAGACGCTTGCTGCCGTTGTAGAGTGTCCAGTTGGCATCGATGCCGTAGCTGCCGTTGTATGACGTCTTGCTCGAACTGCTGGTGATGTTGTCACCACTGATGATGGTGCCGCTTTCACTGTTGGGGCGGTTTACGATACGCTGGCTGACGCTTGCCGACAGGCTGGGGAAGAGGGCTGCCTTGGCGGTCTTAACGTCCACTTCGGCACTTTCCGCACTGATGCGGTTGCGTTTCAGGGTGATGTTGTGCTGCAAGGCATAGTCGATGCAGGTTTGCAGGTTCCATTGTGAGGGAAGAGGTTCACTGTCTTGCAGAGTGGCATCCTGCACCGTGCTTTCTGTTTGTACGGCAGAAGCAGGTTCCTGCGCACACAGCGTTGAGCTGCCTGCACAGGCACTTGCCACGCATAGTGTTATCACTGTCAATCTTCTTACATTTCTCATATCTCTGTTATTACTAAATATGTTTTTTACCTGTGCAAAGGTATGGGGCACCGGGAAAACCTGCAAAACGAATAGACGGTTTGCAAGTTTTCAATGTCGGAATGCGTTTTTGTGCCGACAACTAACTTCGCTTGATGATGAGATTGGCTTATATCGTGCGGAATGAGGCAAATGTTAAACAGTACTATCTCCATTCTCCTCCTCCAGTCGGAGGAGGAGTACCCGTAGGGGGAGGTGGTAGGTAAGCAATAAAATACCTATTAATAAGAACATTAAGGACTCCTTTTCCCACCTACCACCCCGCCCTTTGGGCACCCCTCCTCCAACTGGAGGAGGGGAATGGAGATAGTCCGTTTAATTCATAACTGTGCAGACATGAAGCAAATAAGGAATGAGATAGACGACAATTTTGCGCAGCCTAAGGCTGAAAGCTTTTCATCTTATAGCCCAGGGCAACGCCCTGGGGGATTGGTATGTATGTATCTTTGCGCCCTGTAAGGGCAAAAGCCCGTGTGTGGTGTTATGCCCTCACAGGGCGTAAGATAGCATGGTACGGTTCATTCCCAGGGCGTTGCCCTGGCTATAAGATGAAAGCCTTTCAGGCTTAAGCTGCGCAATACTATTAAGAAATTAAAGTCCGCGTTCATCCGCCTTATCCGCGTCGTCCGCGTACCCATTTTATTCATAACTGATAAAAAATGAACTATAATTCTGCCAACCAATTAACTTTTTCCTCTTTTATTTGTTTTATATGTATATAAGTTTTATATTTGTAATGATTATAATTTTGTTATTATGAAGAATACCGTATTTAGCATCTGGCGCTTTTACGTAGACGGCTTTCGTAGTATGACGCTGGGTCGCACATTGTGGTTCATCATTTTGGTGAAACTCTTCATTATGTTTGCTATTCTGCGTGTTTTCTTCTTTCCAAACTTCCTGAGTTCTGTTGCCACGGACGGCGACAAGGAAGGTTATGTCAGCAATGAACTTATAGAACGTGCCGTCGGCGATCCGCCGCCCTCTATCTCCGATTAATCCCACAGCAAATAATTGATAATTAATATTTAATAATTAACAACTTACTTCTTATGCTTGAGCACATAGACACTTCGTTGATTGACTGGTCGAGGGCGCAATTTGCACTGACCGCTATCTATCACTGGATTTTCGTGCCCCTAACGCTGGGGCTGGCAGTCATCATGGGCATCATGGAGACAATGTATTACAGGACGGGCGATGAATTTTGGAAACGGACAGCCAAATTCTGGATGAAACTATTTGGTATCAACTTTGCCGTAGGAGTGGCTACGGGATTGATTCTGGAGTTTGAATTCGGAACCAACTGGAGTAATTACTCCTGGTTTGTAGGTGACATTTTCGGTGCGCCGCTTGCCATAGAGGGGATTCTGGCTTTCTTTATGGAGGCTACGTTTATCGCAGTGATGTTCTTCGGCTGGGATAAGGTGAGCAAGCGTTTTCATTTGGCCTCTACCTGGCTGACAGGACTTGGCGCCACGATTTCCGCCTGGTGGATACTTGTGGCAAATGCCTGGATGCAGAATCCGGTAGGTATGGAGTTCAATCCGGCAGCAGGGCGCAATGAGATGGTGGACTTTGCAGCAGTGGCACTTTCGCCGGTGGCAGTGAATAAGTTTTTCCATACGGTGTTGTCCGGTTGGGTGCTGGGTGCAGTGTTTGTTGTGGGGATAAGCTGCTGGTTCCTGTTGAAGAACCGGGATAAGCGGTTTGCCTTGTCAAGCATCAAGATAGCTGCTTGGGTGGGACTGGCTTCGGCTGTGCTTTCGGCATGGACGGGAGACGGTTCGGGCTATCAGGTGGCACAGACGCAGCCAATGAAGCTGGCAGCGATGGAAGGATATTACGAAGGACAACAGGGTGCCGGATTGGTAGCAATCGGCATGCTGAATCCGGAGAAGAAAACATATAATGACGGTGTGAATCCTTTCCTGTTCAGGATAGAGATACCGAAGATGTTGTCATTGCTGGCCGAAAGGAAGTCGGATGCCTTTGTGCCCGGCATCACGAATCTGATAGAGGGAGGTTACCAGCAAAAGGATGGCACGATAGCCTTGTCTGCCGAAGAAAAGATAGAGCGTGGAAAGACAGCGATTGCTGCATTCGGTGCTTATCGGGCCGCTATGGAAGTAGGCAATGAGGCTGACATGAAAGTGGCTGAGCAAGTATTGAAGGAGAATGTAGCTTATTTCGGTTATGGATATATCAAAGATGTGAACGACCTGGTGCCCAATGTGCCGCTGACGTTCTATGCGTTCCGTGTGATGGTGATATTGGGTGGATATTTCATACTTTTCTTTATTGTCGTGCTTATTCTTTCTTATAAGAAAGACCTCTCGAAAATGCGGTGGATGCATTGGGTGGCACTGCTGACTATTCCACTGGGTTACCTTGCCGGGCAGGCGGGATGGGTTGTTGCGGAATGCGGACGCCAGCCGTGGACCATACAGGATATGCTGCCTGTAAATGCCGCCATCTCCAAGTTGGATGTCGGCTCTGTGCAGACCACGTTCTTTATCTTCCTGTTGCTGTTCACTATCATGCTGGTAGCGGAAATCGGTATAATGCTGAGGGAAATACGTAAAGGACCGAAAGAATTATGATTTTAAATCATAAATCATTAATCTCTTAGCTTATAAATCATAAATCAAAAATCAAAAATCAAAAATCTTATGACCTACGCTTTTCTACAACAATATTGGTGGTTCGTGGTATCATTGCTGGGGGCCCTGCTCGTATTCCTGCTGTTTGTGCAGGGTGGTAATTCGCTTCTGTTCTGTCTGGGTAAGACGGAAGAGCACAAAAAGATGATGGTGAACTCTACGGGACGTAAATGGGAGTTCACGTTCACTACGTTGGTGACGTTCGGTGGAGCATTCTTTGCATCGTTTCCGTTGTTTTACAGCACCAGTTTCGGTGGAGCTTACTGGCTTTGGATGATTATCCTGTTCAGCTTTGTGTTGCAGGCGGTCAGCTATGAGTTTCAGAGCAAGGCGGGTAATCTGCTGGGGAAGAAAACATACAGGACATTTCTGGTGATTAATGGTGTGGTTGGTCCGGTGCTGTTGGGCGGGGCGGTGGCTACGTTCTTTACGGGGTCGGAGTTCTACGTCAACAAGAGTAGTATGGCAGATACGGTGATGCCGGTAATCAGTCATTGGGCGAATGGCTGGCATGGGCTGGATGCGCTGACTAATCTGTGGAATGTGGTGCTAGGACTGGCGGTGTTCTTCCTGGCCCGTATTCTGGGGGCGCTATACTTTATTAATAATATTGATGATAAAGACCTGGTGGCACGCAGTCGCCGTTCATTGATAGGTAACTCGGTGTTGTTCCTGGTGTTCTTCCTGGCATTCGTCATCCGGACATTGCTGGCGGATGGGTATGCTGTGAATCCCACTACGGGAGAGATATTTATGGAACCATATAAGTATCTGACGAACTTTATAGAAATGCCGCTGGTATTGATAATCTTCCTTATCGGTGTGGTATTAGTGCTCTTCGGCATTGGAAAGAGTTTGCTGAAGAAGACGTTTGATAAAGGTATTTGGTTTACGGGTATAGGTACGGTGTTGGCTGTGCTTGCTTTGCTGCTTGTGGCTGGATATAACAATACAGCTTATTATCCCTCTACGAACGACCTTCAAAGTTCGCTGACACTGGCAAACAGTTGTTCCAGTGAGTTTACTTTGCGGGTGATGTTCTATGTTTCCTTCTTGGTTCCGTTTGTGCTGGCGTATATCTTCTATGCGTGGAGAAGCATTGATATACATAAGATTAGCGAAAAGGAGATGAAGGACGGGGGACATGCATATTGAGGAATATAATGATAATTTAGCGAAATGAAGAACTAAGAATGAAGAACTAAGAATGAAGAATGAAGAATTACCTTGCGGCATGCTTGCATAGCGCAGCCAAATTCTTCATTCTTCATTAAATTATCAATTTACTGCAAAGGCAAATGAAATAAGGGCTTATCAATTGATTGCAATTGTCAATTTCTGCTTTGACGCTCTGGTTATTTATAACTCACCTGCTGCATTCCAATCAACCTGTCATACCTTTCTCCGAAAGCCCGGTGGTAGACAAGTATCAGATATTCATTTTCTGTTTCATAATAGTTTCCTTCTGCCTGCGCAGTGCTTCCTGCTGTACTTCCCGGTGCCACGTATAAATACTGATAATTATATGCCCCTTGTTTTAGCAACTGACTACCTTCATAGGCATGTGTCTCCGGATTATACTTCAACCAGTTTCCCTCATTGAAATCATCGTAAGTAAATGCTCCTTGTAGATAGAAATCTCCTTCACTGAGCGGATTTTCCCATAACAGGGAGAAATGCACGAAGAAGTAATCAGCTTCCGTATTGTTGTCCACGGCTTCATCATAACGTATGACAAAGCGCCCATTCTGGTCTTGGTCATAACTATAATTCAATATTCTTGGTTCGGCCGGACGGAGAGTCACATGATAATAAGGTGCATGATAACGGATGCTCTCCACCCCTTGCGAAGCATAGCGGGTACTCACCATCTCAAAACGTCGATACTCATTCCCGGCAGGAAATATCAATGCGCGGTTATGTTCATATCGCAGTTGGTCAGGACCCACATAGGAAGGTTTCAGGTCAGTCACCCAATTATCCGTGCGATTGTCCTGCAAAACGTGTACTTTTACTTCATTCTGCGGATTATGGATGGGATATCCCTTATACTGAATACTGAAACTAACCTGTTGATGCGTCTTGTTGCGGTCTATCTCCGTGTCGCTGCTGACTTGTGCCAATACATTCACCCCCTTCTCCAGTACCCGAAAACAAGTACTGAAAGCGGGCTTGTCTTTGCCTTCGGCATCATCATAAACCGTCAGCCGATAGTTACCGGAAAGTTTTGGCCGTACCTGATCGTTAGGCAGCGTCAGCCGATAGTGAGTGTAGGGCAGGGTAGTGTTGACCGAGATGCCGTAATCTTCTATCGGATTGTCGTTGAAACCATCCAGATATTCCGTTTCAGAGAGATCCGAAGGCGTCCAGTCTGCATTACAATGCGTGAGTATGTATTGGTAGCGGTGATAATCGTGTGTAAGATGGTCGAAAGAAATTTCCACGGATTCATCTTCACCCAGTCGGATGACCGCAGGAGCCATATAGTCATTATTGGCAATGACCTGTACCGTTCGTATATGGGGAGTGTGCACTTCTGTACGCTGGGCATGCAACCCACCGCAGACGATACAAGCAAAGAGGAATATCCAGATTTTCTTCATCCCGTAGTATGTTAAGCACACAAATATACGCAGATTATTTCTTTTTCTTCTTCTCTGTCTTCTTCTTTTCCTTCTGCTTCTTGGTGTCCTTCTTCTCTACCGGTGGAAATTTGGGGACCAATTTCATCAGTCTCAATATCTGTGACTGCCTGCGCAGGATATAAGACGAGGGGTGTGCAGAGTCAAAGCGTATGGGATTGGGGAGTGTGGCGGCTATCAGCGCGCATTGTCCTGCTGTCAGTTTGGCGGCAGTGGTCTTGAACTTGTATTTGGCGGCAGCTTCCGCTCCATAAATACCTTTTCCCATTTCGATGGAGTTGAGATATACTTCCATGATTCGTTCTTTCGACCAGCAGAGCTCAATGAGCCAGGTGAAGTAAACTTCGAACCCTTTGCGTACCCACGAAGATTGCGGCCAGAGGAATACATTCTTTGCTGTCTGTTGGCTGATGGTACTGGCTCCTCGTTTCCGTTTACGGGTTTCATTCTCTTTCAAGGCTTTCTTTATTTCAATGAAGTCGAAGCCGTTGTGAGTGGCAAAGCGGTTGTCTTCCGATGCGATGACTGCCATCGGTAAATGGGGGGAGATTTTGTCAAAGGGCACCCAAGTGTGATGCCAGACCGGTTTTTCACCTTTAAAGAGTTGCTGGGTACTGCGGATGACCATGAGGGGAGTGGTATAGACAGGGATAAAACGATAGAGTACCACTGCAAGAATAGTGGAGATAAAGAAGAATAATACCAGATTGCGGATAATTCGCAGAACTTTCTTTATACTCATTGTCGTGGTGTTATTTTTGATAAATGACAATTTAGCGGGCGGATGCCCGCTAAAAATTGTTATTTAGTTTCCTGCTTCCGCATTCTTAATCATCTGTTCGCTGGCATACATATAAATATCCACGCGGCGATTCTGACTTGCCGTCATGCTGTCATCATACTGATTGTAGCCCACGCCTTCCACTTTCTTGAACTGTGAAGGAGACACACCGCAATCTTGCAGATAGTTTTCTACCGTATACGCGCGGTCCTTTGAAACTTTCATGTTGGCTTCATACGTACCCACCTTGTCGGTATGTCCTACAATAGCGATGTCCGTCGTCGGGTCTTCTTTCAGAATCTGAGCCAGTTCGCGCAGTGAAGCTTTAGACGTATTGCTCAATGTAGAAGAGTTGAAACCGAACAGAATGCCCGATTCAAAAGTAACCTTCACCGCAGCGAGTCCGTTGGTATCCGTCACTTTCTCTACTTGTGCACCTTCAATCTTGGCAGCTTCCGCAGCCTTCTTATCCATCTTATGACCGATGGCAACACCCGCACCCGTACCTACAGCCGCACCGACAGCCGCACCAATGGCAGCGCCCTTGCCCTTACCGATAAGTCCACCTATGATTGCACCGGCAGCAGCACCGGAACCACCACCAATCACACCACCTTTTGCAGTGTTATTCATTGTGCTGCAACTTCCTAATATAATGGCACAGCTTAACAACAGTGCCGTAATTTTCATCTTTCTCATACTTTTTCTTTTTAATGTTTTACCGTAATTAGTAATGCAAATTTAGATATATAACAATTATTTTGTAGCTATGTTCAGTTCATTTATTCGTCTTTTTTAGAGAATTTTTCTTTTTATAATAATAAACCACAGTGTGAGGATGATTCCCTTGGCAATGGTTGTTGCACTTACAGCCCACCAAATAGCGTCCACACCCATTCCCAAATGTACGAGGAATAAGGCAATAGGGATACGCATGTAGTTGCATGATATGCTGATGATGGCAGGAGGAACCGTTCTTCCCAATCCGTAGAAAACCCCTTGCATAGTGATTTCCAGCATCATGAAGAGTTGTGAATAGCCGTCTATGCGCAGGAAGTCACCGCCTATGCGATAAGCGTCCGGTTCGGGTACAAAGATGGAAAACACTTCGCTTCCGAAGAAGATGAATAGCAGTGAACAGAGCGTGCCGAATATGGACGTCATCCACAGCGTAGTACGCCAGGCTTTCTTCACTCTCGACTTCTCTCCGGCAGCATAGTTCTGTGCAATGAAAGTACTCAGTCCGGTGGAGAAACCTTGCGAGGTATTCCAGGTGATGGCTTCTATCTGTCCTCCGGTGGTGAAAGCCATAAGGCCTAGGTGTCCGCCCTGTTCCGATGCGGTGCGTGAAAGGAACATATTGACGAAGGCAAACAGCGTGTTGAGCGTAGCTACCGGGAGTCCCAGCTTAAAAATACGTTTTGTATATTTTCCCTTCAACCGGGTAAGGAAAGGGAAACCACCCAGCAGATCATCCTTGCAGCGTAATTGATAGATAAAGATACCGAACACCGTTGCCTCAGACAGCCATGTGGCAAGCGCCGCACCTACTGTTCCCCAACCGAAGCCGAAGATGAAAAGCGGGTCGAGTATAATATTCATAATCAACCCAGTGCCACTGATGTAGAAGGGAGTCTTGCTTCGTCCTGCCGCATTATATATCCCCGTGAAAGCGGCAGAGAGGAATACGAAAGGAAATCCGGTTGAGACTATGCGCAGATAAGTAATGGCATTTTCCGTGATATGCTCTTCCAACTCGAATATGTGTAAGATAGGGCTGGCAAAGAAGAATAACAAAGCTCCCCAGCATACCGAAATCAGTAATGCAATACTGATGTTATGCGAGGCGAATTGCCGCGCATCCTGTTCGCTGCGTGCCCCGATAGACTGCCCTACACTGACTTCCGAACCTACTTTGTTCAGCAGGGCAATAGAGCCTGACATCCACGTCAGTATTCCTACCGCACCGACCGCAGCAACGGCTTCACTACCCAAACGGCCTACCCATGCCATATCCGTCAGACTGTACGCCATCTGGATGAACGAGGTAGCCATAATGGGTATTGCCAGATTGAATAACTGGCGGTTAATAGGCCCTTTTGTCAGACTTTTTATTCCTTGCATTCTCTTTTTGCAGACTATATATCAAATACGGGCTGCAAATTTACGGATTATTTGTTAATAATACGAGTTTTTCACCACAGAGTAACACAGAGTATCACGGAGTTCTATTTCTTTTGATTTCAAATTGATTAAACTCTGTGAGACGCTGTGTTACTCTGTGGTGAATTAATTCATAACTACATAATAATAGTGCTGACTTTTTCAAACTTTTCTATGGATAAACTTTCCCTCAATCCAGTAAGTGGCATGATTGGCTTTGAACTTTAAAATCACATAAGTCGGATCAGTCGGTCCGCCGGGAAAATGATTGATGAACCAATCCTGCCAAAGTTCCAGTTTGATGTCCGCATCTGTGATTACCTCTACATCACCGGTCATGCAAACGCTGTCTCCCTGGGCGTAGAAGCATAAACCGCCTTTGGGATTCTTGCGGAAATCCTCCGTCTTCCACGAAGTGTCTCCGGTGGACATCCAGACAGTGGAGATACCTTCGGCTTTTATCATGCTCATCGGTACAGGGCGGGGATACCCTTCCTTGTTTATAGAAGTGAGAACTACTACCTCGCTCTTTTGAAGCATTTCTGCGGCTTTCTTTTCAAGTGTTTCCATTTTATAATCTATTTAGTTGATTGATGGTACAAAGATAAGCGGCCGGAGAGATTACTTTATTGTATAAAAACGACATTTATGCCTCTACATAAGTCAGCGTGGCTTCTTCTTCCGATGTTGGCCGGCTCATAAAGGAACAGGCGGTGCTACCGGACAAATTCTTTATCTCCCTTGACAGGTGTGGCACGTCATAATACCCTGCATGGACAGCGGTCGACAACAGACTGTCGCAAGTATTGTTTCTCAGTAGGTCTACGGCATTTTTGAACTTCATAATCCTGCTGTATATCTTGGGAGTATATCCGGTGTTCATCTTGAATTTGCGTTCGAACTGTCGCTGGCACAGACAAATATCATCCATTAGCGATTGTATAGGGAGTTTCCCCTGATATCGGTTTATCCGTTCTATGGCAAATGTAATCTGCGGATCTGCCGGTAAATCATGTTTGTATAATGACCTGATGAACAATTCTTCTATAATCTTCACCCGGTCTCCCAAACTGCTTTCTTCACACAATCTTTCGGCGAATGAGGCATCGAAGAAATTGCTGACTTCGTCGGCATTTATTCTCTGGTTGGTGAGTTCGTGCAGGGGAAGCCGGATGAAACGGGATAATCCGCAAGGCAGAAAGCGGATGCCCAGCATATGAATCGTTTCTGTATATGCCGCTAATTCCAAATAAGTATTCATTGGCCCGATGAAGTAGGCACGGTAGGGTTTCATCCTCAAATCACTGTTTACGGCTTGTGTCGCTTCTCCAAGAGTGAAGATGAAGTCTGTACACCCGTCAGGCAGTATATTGATGCGCATTCCATATCCGGGATTGCCTTTTAATTCCCAATATTTGTCGATATAGGGAGCGAGCAGGGGGCAGGGCGAGTATTCCTTATACATATATAATAGGTCTTGTGCGCAAAGATAGCAATTTTTATTTTTCCATCTCCTTTTCCAGTCGTTTGCTCGGCATCACCCACAGGCAAGCCATCAGGAAATATAAGAAAATAGATATCCATACACAGACAAAAGCAAGCGGTATGGCACTGAAATAAATGAGAATGGATATCTTTTCTTTCTTTCCTCCGGCGTGGAGTCTTCTCAACGGGAAATCTTCGCCATGATAGCGAATCAACGTGCTTTCGAGTATGCGGAAAGCGACGGCACTCATCAGCAATACTCCTCCGTAGAAGGCTACAGGTACGGGTGACAGATGATTCTTGCCAATCCAGTTTGTAGTGAAGGGTATCAGTGACAACCAGAAAAGCAAATTCAGGTTTGCCCACAAAATGACACCGTTGATGCGGTGCGTCACCTGCATAATGTGATGATGGTTAATCCAATAAATGCCGACATAGATATAGCTGAGCAGATAGCTCACAAATACCGGAACCACCGGAAGCAACGCCTTTAATGTCACTTCATCGGGGGTATCCATAGCCAATACCATGATAGTGATGATGATAGCCATCACCCCATCGCTAAAAGCTTCTAATCTCCCTTTGTTCATATTCGTTTGTATTACACTTCTGAATATACAACAAAGACGAGTCAGTTTCGTTTTCCGTTTTCAGGGATTTTTGTCCCAACTTGGGAGCTTCCTTATTTCTGTTCTTTTTCCGGTATGTCCAGATCACCCTGGAAGCTGATGGACTGGCGATTCTGCATATTCACGAATATCGACGACGAACCGTTACTGAAAATATCAATATTGAAGCTGAACCTGTCCTCTGTGCTCCGCGCAATGAACCGTACTTTGGCGGTTCCCTTTTTGTCCCACTCTATCTTATAATCACTGATTGGAGCTTTGAAGTTCAATCCTTCGCCACCACCATACGGGATGGAGTAGGCGCGTCCGTAATAGGGGAGGTAGGATATTACAGAGTCATTTCTTATCTCTATTGAATAAGGAGAAGTCAGCGAAACGGAGCGTCCTCTTGCGGGGATTGCCCTGTCTACGTCTATTTTATACTTTTCAGATAAGACCAGCTCCCTGACAGCTTTCTGTTTCATCTCTTTCTTTTCCTTCTTGGTCTGTGCGGAAAGAGTAGGGGCGCCGATTACTGCTACCAGCAGTAAAAAGAAAATCGTTCGGATTGTTTTCATACATACTATGTTTTAATCGTTTATATATGAGTAACAATCAAATATACAGATTATGCCGGACGAATGAGCACTCTTTTAATGATATTTAGATTAATTTCTCCGTGAACAAGAGTTTCCTTTTTCCATAATAGTTTTACCGATGCTATTCTTTATAAGTTATCCTTGCGATTATACTAAAATACACTTACCGACACCCGGGTGTTGGTAGTACTTACATGGGGGTGTTGGTAGTGCCAACATGGGGATGTTAGTATATCCAACACCCGGGTGTTGGTAAGAGGAAGTATTAACGAAACACAGTATATTCTTTAAAGAAGACGGATAAAGGAATATATGGAACGAAATATTAAAAAGTATAAGGTTCTGCCGAAAATCCATTATATTTGTATCCCGAATAAACAATTCCTATTACAGTGCCGGTGAATAACTTGAAAAACATAAAGATAGCATTATTTCTTTTCTTATGCCTCAGGATAACGTTGACGACCTGTGCCGCTGATTTCCTATTTACATCTATCAATACCTCACAAGGTCTGAGTGACAATCAGATACGCTTCATTCTCCAATTGCCGGACGGAAGAATGGTATTCACCACCAGTGGTAATGTCAATCTGTATGACGGCGTACACTTCACTTACCTGCACCGTACTGCAGAAGACGTATACCCATTGCAGCAATACGATGGATATTATCGCATCTACCGGACAGGAGACTCCCTGCTGTGGGTTAAAGACAATCATAAACTGATGTGTATTGATCTCTATAAAGAACAATACGTCACAGACTTATCTTCCTACTTTCGGGATAAACACATATCCTGCCCCTTAGAAGACCTTTTTGTAGACGATCTGGGGCGTACATGGCTACTGATACCCGGCGCTTTGCAAGAATTAAGTGGTGGAATGCGTATTCCTCTTCCCGACAATGGCTCAAGAGTACTACAGGATGTGAATGCAAAGGATGATGCCCTTTATCTATTCTATGATACAGGCGAACTTGTCAGCTACGACCTTGTGAATCAGAAAGAAACATATGTCGCCTCCGCTTATCCTCCGTCCGAACGGGATGATTTTCGGAGAACTTCCCTTGTCGTCAAAGGCAGTAAGGGATTTTACCAGCTACGGAACGGGCATAAAGGCGGCTTATTCTACTTCGATTGGCAGAACCGGAGCTGGAAGAAGATATTTGAGCAAAATTACACACTGAATACCCTGGTTATTCTTCCGGGTGATGAGAAAGCGTACATCAGTTGCGTCCACGGCTTTTGGATTATCGACTTATTGGATGGAGCACATCAATACCTCCCTTTGTTGCAGACCAGGAAAGGCCAGATTGTCTCAACAGAAATCAGTACCATCTTTCAGGACTTTCAGGGTGGGTTGTGGGCAGGTACCTTAAACCGTGGATTGCTGTATTATCATCCGGCTATGCACAAACTGGCATATATCGGGCGCAATTCCTTCCCTGTTCCTCCGGAAGAAGATGTAGCTGTCGAATGTTTTGCCGAAGACAAAGCGGGCAATATCTATCTGAAAAATCATTCCCATATTTATCGGTTGGCCGAAGACAAAGACGACTCTTTGTCTCTGATTCCGGTAGCTGCTTCTTCCATTCCTTCCGAATTATCTGCCCCGTTGCAAAGAAATGCTGCGAGCTGCCATTTCAGAGGTAAGGACTATACCGCCCTCTGTACCGACTCACGTGGCTGGACTTGGGTGGGAACATCCGATGGACTGGAACTTTTTACAGATAACGAACAGGCATCTCGCATCTTCTACTGCGAAAACGGCCTGAGCAACAACTTCGTGCAAGCCATCCACGAAGACAGGCATCATGATATCTGGGTAACCACCAGCAATGGCATTTCCCGCATCCACGTCAATCCGGACAGCCATGACATCAGTTTTACGAATTTCAACCGGCAGGACGGTGCTCTGGAAGGAGAATATATGCAGGGAGCTGTTTTTGAAGCCTCTGACGGCACTCTCTATTTCGGAGGCATCGATGGCTTTAATGTATTCCGTCCGGACCGTGAGCCGATAGCTCCGGGGCTGCCTTATGCTCCTGTTTTCACCGCCTTGCGCTTATACGGCGAAAAAGTAAATACAGGCGAAAAGTATGGCGACCGCATCATTCTTCCCCAAACGCCCCCTTACACGGAGAATATAGAACTGGATTACAACCAGAACTTTCTTACTTTTGAGTTTTCCGCCTTGAACTATCTGAACGGTGAGCGTACTTACTACCGCTACCGGTTGGAAGGTGTCGATAAAGACTGGATTCGTGTCTTTGCCGGTGGGCAGAACGGTGGAACGGACGGTACAGGCATTCTTCAGGCTTCCTACACCGACCTTTCTCCGGGAAAGTACACCTTCAGAGTCATGGCTTCGGACAACATCCTGCAATGGGATGGGAGAGTGACGGAACTGTCGCTCATCATCCATGCTCCCTGGTGGAAAACGAACACTGCTTATACCTTATATATAATTACATTATTATTGGTAACCGTAGTCGGCATCCGACTTTACGTCTACTGGACCCGCAAAAAGATGGAACGTCGGCATAAGGAAGAAATTCTTTTGCTCCGCATCCGCAACCTTATAGAGCAATGCAACAGTTATGAGGCCGAGCAGAAAGCCCGTTCGGAAGAGAACAATCCCCCTGCAACCTGTAGCGTTGTTGAAACGTCCCATGCTCCTAAGCAAGATGCCGCAGAGTCCGCATTCCTTGCGCGCGCCATCGAGCAGGTGGAAAAGAACCTGCACGTCTCCGGTTATTCCGTAGAGCAACTGAGCCGAGACCTTTGCATGGAACGCACCGGACTTTACCGGAAGCTGGTGACTATGCTCGACCAGTCTCCAAGCCTTTTTATCCGTAACATCCGTTTGCAGCGCGCAGCCCAATTACTGGCGGAAGGAAACCTCAGCATTACCGAAATTGCCGAACGCACGGGTTTCAGCAGTTCCAGTTATCTGAGCAAATGTTTTCAGGAAATGTACGGTTGCCGTCCCTCCGAATATGCCGAAAAGATGAAGAAATCAACATGATTATTGTTGCTTTCAACGTGGTTGTTGCCCGCCAGAGGCCTTTCTTCCCTACTTTTGCAACATCATAAAACACTTAAAAACCATGAAAATGAATCTTATTAAAAAAGTCGGTTTCTTGCTGGTATCGGCGGCCATTGTTGCTACAGGCGGCGTAGCGCAGAATGTGCAACGCACGCCCCAGGGCATCAAGTATGCTGCACAAGGAATGGACGTCAGTGTGGAATTTTATTCGCCCACCATCGTCCGGGTTTATAAAACACCTATGCAGACATCCTACAATAAAGAAAGTCTGGTCATTATCAAAGCTCCCGAAACTACCCCGGTAACTTTCGATGAAAACGGCGAAAACGTGACATTGAGCAGTGATGCTGTGCGGGTGGAAGTGAATACGGAAACCGGAGGTATTCATTTCTTCGATAAGTCGGGAAAACGTATGCTGACGGACAAGGATTACGGAACCCAGTTCACTCCGTTCGATGATGCGGGAGTTCCTTCTTTCAATGTCCGCCAGGCTTTCCTGCTGGATAAAGATGAAGTCATCTACGGTCTGGGACAGCAGCAGACGGGCAAGGTGAACCAACGCAATCAGAAGCTTTTCCTTCGTAATCAGAATATGAGCATCTGTATCCCGTTCGTTCATTCTGTCAAGGGATATGCTTTGTATTGGGATAATTATTCTCCCACCACCTTCCTGGATAATCCGCAGGAGATGTCGTTTGACTCGGAAGTAGGGGATTGTGCCGATTATTATTTCATCTATGGCGGCAATGCCGATGGTGTGATAGCAGGTGTGCGCGACCTGGCCGGACAAGCTCCGCTTTATCCTCTTTGGACTTTGGGTTTTTGGCAATGCCGCGAACGCTACAAGAGTCCCGACGAACTCTGCGAAGTTGTTGACAAATACCGTGACCTGAAAGTGCCTTTGGACGGTATCATCCAGGACTGGCAATACTGGGGATGCGACTCGAACTGGAACTCCATGAAATTCCAGAACCCCCGTTATATCAACAAGATGGGTGATCCCGAATATATGAAATATCTTCCGAGCGGTGAAGACAAGAATGCACGCTACGGCACTCCGCGCATCAAGAGTCCGAAGGAGATGATAGACTATGTGCATAAACAGAATGCCCACATCATGATTTCCGTATGGGCTTCATTCGGCCCCTGGACGGAGATGTATCAGAAGATGGATAGTCTGAAAGCCCTGCTGCACTTCGACACATGGCCACCCAATGCCGGTGTGAAACCTTATGACCCGTTCAATCCGGTTGCCCGTGAAATCTACTGGGCCGAGATGAAGAAGAATATCTTCGACCTGGGCATGGATGCCTGGTGGCTCGACTCAACCGAACCGGACCATCTGAACGTTAAAGATCAGGATTTCAATACTCCGACCTATTTAGGTTCGTTCCGCAGGGTACACAATGCTTTTCCGCTACTGTCTAACAAGGGAGTTTATGAGCATCAGCGTGCCGTGACTTCTGATAAGCGTGTCTTTCTGCTTACTCGTTCGTCTTTCCTGGGACAACAGCGCTATGCTTCGCATTCATGGAGCGGTGATGTGGCTTCGGACTGGTCCGTTATGCGCAGACAGATTGCGGCAGGTCTCAACTATTCCTTATGTGGTATTCCTTACTGGAACACGGACTTGGGTGGTTTCTTTGCCTGGAAGTATAATAATACGGTGGATAATATCGCTTATCACGAATTGCATACCCGTTGGTATCAATGGGGCGCATTCCAGCCGATTATGCGTTCGCACAACTCCGGTCCGGTGGCTGTGGAAATCTATCAGTTCGGCAAGAAGGGCGACTGGGCTTATGATGCGCTGGAGAAATACACTCATTTGCGTTATCGTCTGTTGCCTTACGTTTACAGTACCTCATGGGAAGTGACCGATAAAGCCGGCAGTTTCATCCGTCCGTTGATGATGGACTTCCCCGAAGACAAGAAAGTGCTCGATATGGATACTGAGTATATGTTCGGCCGTAACTTCCTCGTCCGTCCGGTGACGGATTCTCTTTATACCTGGCAGGATAAAGATCAGAACGGTCATCTGAAAGATATGAGTAAGGTTGGGAAAACAGATGTTTACCTGCCTAAGGGTGCCCGCTGGTTCGACTTCTGGACGGGACAGACACTTGAAGGTGGACAGACTATTCAGCGCGAAGTCCCTATCGACATCATGCCTGTGTATGTTCGTGCAGGCTCCATCCTTCCCTGGGGACCGGCTGTGCAGTACTCCACCGAGAAGAAGTGGGATAACTTGACAGTCCGTATCTATCCGGGTGCTGATGCCGAATTTACTCTTTACGAAGATGAGTTTGATAACTATAACTACGAAAAGGGCGCTTACACTACCATTATCATGAAGTGGAATGACAAGGAGCGTACACTCACGATTGCTGACCGCCAGGGTAGTTATAAGGGGATGCTGAAGAGCCGCAAATTCAACTTTGTGGTGGTGGAGCCGGGCAAAGGCTGTGGTGATGAAGATACGACAGCGTTCGATAAATCGGTTTCTTACAGAGGAAAGAAAGTGGTTGTGAAATTGTAATTGAAGAATTGTATTTCATATTATAAACAAAAGTAACTCCATTCTCCTCTCCGAAGGAGGAGAATGGAGTTACTTTTGTTTATTTTGAAATCCTATGGATATATCTCATTCCAACTCCCTCGCACAAATATTAATTGTCCGCAGCGCATCCGATATCTCAGCCGGACTCATCCCCAGACATTCTATTCTTAATACCTTCTCCCAGTCTTCAAAATCTACGTTCCATTTATGAATCTGAGGATATTGTGCAAGCAGTGTTCCTACTCTTTTCACATCCTGTTTCCTGACTATAGAGGTTCGGAAAATTAAAATACAGTCTTTCATCTTTCTCATTGTTTTTAGTGTTTTGGTATAGGGCTCAAAGATAGTCTCGAAACTACATGCAAAATAGGTTAAGTAGACGAATTCCTTTGCCATTTCCGATGAAATAAGGAAAATAGGGGATGAAATCGGTGCCCTCAGATAAAATAAAATGAATCGTTCATTGGCCCACATTTTAGAAAAATGACGTTTTTATAGGTTTTATTTTTGAATCTAAAATAAATGCATATATTTGCAAAACATAGGACCTGTCTCATCAGAGTCTGAAGTGATCTTTATATTCAATTTATTGTTATTAATCAAACTATGAAATTAACGGAATCCGAACCAAGCCAAGTCGATATGGAATTGGAACAATATCGCACTCGGCTTGAACAAATGGTCGAGGAGAAATCCAGAGACCTGATCGCCAGCCAGGAAATACTGGAAGCAACCAACCGTCGCCAGGCATTATTTATCAAAGTACTACAAATACTGCAACTGGAAGCAGACATACCCACAGCCATGAACATGGCACTTGCCGAAATCGGGCGCTATACCGGCGTTGATCGTCTGGCAACATGGGAAAATCACTTGGATGGAGTTACATATGGCTGTACCAACGAGTGGTGCAACAAAGGAATCGAACCTGCCATAGACTATCTGCGGAGCATGACCATTGAAGCTGGTAAACCTTGGTTCGATATGCTCGAAAAAGACAATATCATCTGTACATCCGATATCTATTCACTTGATCCCTTCATCACGCAAATGCTGGAGATACAAGGTGTGAAAGCAATTGCCGTCTTTCCGTTGTCGCAGTTGGGCGTACATTTCGGTTTCCTTTCATTTAACTTTTGCTGGAACAAGCAATGGGACGAAAAGGATGTGGAACTGATGAGCCAGATATCACAAATCGTATCTACCGCTACCAAACGCTGGCAAGTTGAAACCACCTTGCAACAATCACAGCAAACGATGCAAAAGGTATTAGACAATATCAATGCCAATATTTTTGTTAGCGACTACGATTCGCTGAAGGTGCTTTTTGCAAATAAATCTTTCAGAGAGGAAGCCGGACAAGTGTCTGAAAGTACGGAATGCTGGAAAATGCTGAATGCGGGATTGAATAATGTGTGCAAGCACTGTCCGAAGCCGAATCTGTTTGATGCTGACCATCAGCCCACAGGTGTTCATTTCTGGGAAGACTATAATCCTTCCACTGATCGTTGGTATACCATTCAGAGTACAGCGCTCAAGTGGATTGACGGACGGCGGGCAATCATGGAGTTGGCTACTGACATCACTACCCGTAAGCAAGTGGAACTGGAATTGATTCAGGCGAAAGAAAAAGCAGAGGAATCGGACAGGCTCAAATCAGCCTTCCTGGCGAATATGAGTCATGAAATACGCACTCCGCTCAACGCTATCGTTGGCTTTTTGAGCCTGCTTGCCGAGACTAATGAGGAGGAGGAACGCCGCTCATACATGTCTATAGTAGAGAAGAATAATGAACTGTTACTCAATCTGATTTCTGATATTCTGGATATTTCGAAAATAGAGTCCGGCACGATAGAACTTACCGTGGCAAGGGTGGATGTGTTTCAGCTTTGCCGGGAGATAATCAGCTCTTTTTTGTGTAAAGCTCGTGATAAGGCGGTAGAACTTCATTTTGATGAAGGTTCACCTCAGATAGTGATTGACGGTGATAAGAAGTTGATTACGCAGGTACTCTCTAATTTTGTGAACAATGCTTTGAAGTTTACTGCCGAGGGATCGGTCACTCTTTCTTATACTTTAGAAAGTGACGATCAGGTACGCTTCTGTGTTACGGATACAGGTGAAGGTATTCCCGCCGAAAAGCAGGATGAGATTTTCAATCGTTTTGTGAAACTCGATTCGTTTGTACAAGGTGCCGGTCTTGGCTTGGCGATATGCCAGAATTTGGTAGAGAGAATGGGTGGAAAGATTGGAGTCGAGTCTCGTGTGGAAGAGGGTTCGTGCTTCTGGTTTACACATCCATGTGTGATGAAGGTTTAATTTGTGAGGCAAAATGGAAGAGTTTACACACAGATTATAAAACGTGGCGTTTTAAACTAAAAAAGCAGTTATCTGAATTAGATAACTGCTTTTTTGTGATCCGCCTGGGGCTCGAACCCAGGACCCCAACATTAAAAGTGTTGTGCTCTACCTGCTGAGCTAGCGAATCAAACCTCTGTTGCTGTTAAGCGGGTGCAAAGATAGATACATTTTTCGTAAATGCAAAAAGATTTCTCTTTTTTTGTTATCTTTGCCCAAGATTCGACTATTTGGGATGGAATATACATTATTAATATAATACACTTAAAAACTTTATGGCAACAGTTGACGATAAAAAGATTATCTTTTCTATGGTAGGGCTGAACAAGACCATTCAGCAGAACAACAAGCAGGTATTGAAGAACATCTACCTCTCGTTCTTTTATGGTGCAAAGATTGGCATCATCGGTCTGAATGGTTCGGGTAAATCCACCTTGCTGAAGATTATCGCCGGGTTGGACAAATCTTATCAGGGCGAAGTCGTGTTTTCACCGGGTTACTCAGTGGGCTATCTGGCTCAGGAACCTTATCTTGATCCTGCGAAGACCGTAAAAGAGATTGTAATGGAAGGCGTACAGCCCATTGTGGACGCACTCAACGAGTATGAGGAAATCAACCAGAAGTTCGGTTTGCCCGAATACTATGAAGATTCTGATAAGATGGATAAACTCTTTGCCCGTCAGGGAGAACTTCAGGACATTATTGACGCAACCGATGCCTGGAACCTCGACAGTAAACTGGAGCGTGCAATGGATGCTCTTCGTTGTCCGCCCGAAGATCAGCTTGTGGAACATCTTTCGGGAGGTGAACGCCGCCGTGTGGCTCTTTGCCGCCTGCTGTTGCAGAAACCCGACGTACTGTTGCTGGACGAACCTACCAACCACCTCGATGCAGAGTCCATCGACTGGCTGGAACAGCATTTGCAGCAATATGAGGGTACAGTAATCGCCGTAACCCACGACCGATACTTCCTTGATCATGTGGCGGGCTGGATTCTCGAACTTGACCGTGGCGAAGGTATTCCCTGGAAAGGCAACTATTCCAGCTGGCTGGAACAGAAGACCAAGCGCATGGAAATGGAAGAGAAAACAGCCAGCAAACGTCGCAAAACTCTGGAACGTGAGTTGGAGTGGGTTCGTATGGCTCCCAAAGCTCGCCAGGCAAAGGGTAAGGCACGTCTGAACTCTTACGATAAGTTGATGAACGAAGACATCAAGGAGAAAGAAGAGAAATTGGAAATCTTCATCCCCAATGGTCCGCGCCTCGGTAATAAGGTTATTGAAGCCAAGCATGTGGCGAAAGCCTATGGTGACAAACTTCTGTTTGATGATCTCAACTTCATGCTTCCGCCAAACGGCATTGTTGGTGTTATCGGTCCTAATGGTGCCGGTAAAACTACACTCTTCCGCTTGATTATGGGGCTGGAAACTGTAGATAAAGGCGAGTTCGAAGTAGGGGAGACTGTAAAAGTGGCTTATGTAGACCAGCAGCATAGTGACATTGATCCGAACAAGAGTGTTTATCAGGTAATCTCCGGTGGTACGGAGCTGATTCGTATGGGCGGTCGCGATATTAATGCCCGTGCTTATCTTTCGCGTTTCAATTTCTCCGGTGGCGATCAGGAAAAACTCTGCGGTGTGCTTTCCGGTGGTGAACGCAACCGTTTGCACCTTGCTATGGCATTGAAGGAAGAGGGCAATGTCCTGTTATTGGATGAGCCCACCAACGATATCGACGTTAACACTCTCCGTGCTCTTGAAGAAGGTCTTGAAGATTTTGCCGGATGTGCCGTAATTATCAGCCATGACCGTTGGTTCCTCGACCGTATCTGTACGCACATCCTTGCGTTCGAAGGTGACTCTAATGTCTTCTATTTCGAAGGCTCTTATTCAGAATATGAGGAAAATAAACAGAAACGTTTAGGAAAAGAAGAACCTACCCGCGTACGTTATAGAAAGCTGATGAATGACTGATAACAGTGAGAATCTGATAGCATAAATTATATTTTGATGACAAATAGAAAGCCCTGCAAAAATCTTGTAGGGCTTTTTTGTTATAAAAAGTTTCAATAACTCCTACTTACTCTGAAATTTTGTAGCAGAAATGTAATACAAATCTAAATCTTATTAATTATATTTGCGTCTTAAAACAGTATTTAATACTTAATTAACATTCGTAATTAACACATTTAATTAACAAAAAACAGAAGTATGAAAAAACATCTAATTCATTTCCTGTTGGTGGTTGTGCTGTCTGTATTCAGTGCTGCGGCATTTGCTCAGACTACAGTGAAGGGGCAGCTTGTTGACGCTGAGACAGGCGAACCGTTGGTGGGTGCTGCCATTATGGTGGAAGGCACTTCTCAGGGAACGGTGACCGACATTGATGGTTATTTTAAGCAAAGTGTTGCTCAGGGTGGAACCTTGGTGTTCAAGTATGTGGGGTTCAAAGACCTCAAGAAGAAAATAACGCAGAAGGGCGCTTCTGTTGATTTGGGTGCTATTCCAATGGAACCGGATGCGGTGATGCTGAAAGACGTTGTGATTACTTCGTCCGTAGCTGTGGCTCGTAAGACTCCGGTGGCTTTGTCCACAGTAGATCCTACATTTATAGAAGAAAAGTTGGGTACGCAAGAATTTCCTGAAATTCTGAAATCAACACCCGGTGTGCATGCTAATAAACAGGGTGGCGGTTATGGCGACTCTGAAATCTATATGCGTGGTTTTGGGCAGGAAAATGTGGCCGTAATGGTAAATGGCGTACCTGTCAACGATATGGAATGGGGAGGTGTATATTGGAGTAACTGGGCAGGGCTTTCTGACGTAACCCGTACGTTACAAACACAACGTGGTTTGGGAGCCAGTAAGGTGTCTGCACCTTCAGTAGGTGGTACAATTAATATTGTGACTAAAGGCCTTGAATCGAAGAAAGGTGGAAGTATTTCTTATGCTATGGGTAATGATGGCATGAATAAAATCCAGTTTAATGTTTCTACAGGATTGACAAAAAATGGTTGGGCATTGACTTTACTTGGTGCTAAACATTGGGGAGACGGCTATGTGCAAGGAACTAAATTTGAAGGCTATAATTACTTTATTAATTTGGCCAAGCGCATCAACGATAATCACCAGTTACAGTTTATGGCTACCGGTGCACCGCAGCATCATGATCAACGTGATAAAGGTGCTGGTTTGACTATTGCTGATTGGGAAATGACAAAGCGTACTTATGGTGTTGCAGATAATAAGTATAACCCTTCGTTTGGTTATCGTAAAAATGGAGAAGCTTATAATGCAAACCATAATTTCTATCATAAACCACAGATCAGTTTAAATCACCAGTGGGAGATTGATCGTAAGTCATCGCTTTCTACCTCTTTATATATGTCATTAGGACGTGGTGGTGGTTATTCTGGCCAGGGCAATGATAAATTCTCTCCCTATAGCTATTCTTCTTGGAACGGTGCTTATAAAGGGGCGTTGAATACTACTTTCCGTCGACCGGACGGTACTTTTGACTATGCTGCGATTGAAGATTACAATGCTTCTAGTGAATATGGATCAGCATTGGTAATGTCTGAATCTAAAAACGAGCATGTTTGGTATGGTTTACTTTCTACTTATACGACCAAACTCGGTGAGAATTTCGATTTCTATGGTGGTGTGGATTTTCGTTATTACAAAGGTACGCATACTAACGTAATTTCTGATCTTTTCGGTGGCGAATACTATATGGATAATGCAGACCGTTTGAAAGTGAAAGCTGCCAATAATGCGGCGGCAGCCGATCCTCTGTGGGCTTATGAGAAACTTTATGTGGGTGATGTGGTTTATCGTGATTACGATGGTCATGTAATGCAGGAAGGTGCTTTCTTTCAGTTGGAATATAATAAAGATAAATTGGCTGCTTTTGTTTCAGGTTCTCTTTCCAACACAGGCTATTGGCGCGTAGACCGTTTTTATTATGACAAGGAACACGAGAAATCGGAAACTGTAAATTTCTTGGGCTTTACCGCCAAGGGAGGTGCTAATTATAATTTGACAGAAAATCATAATGTATTTTTCAATGTAGGTGCTATTAGTCGTGCACCCAAGTTCTCTTATGGTGCATTTATGCAAGCTACCAGTAGTAACGCTACTAATCCTAATGCTGTAAACGAGAAGATTTTCTCTGCTGAGTTGGGATATGGATTCCGTAGCCGTATGTTGACTGCTAATGTCAATCTTTACTATACTAAGTGGATGGATAAAACAATGACTACTGGTACAGATTTGGGTTATACGCGTGCTAATATCAATATGTCAGGTGTAGAAGCTACTCACATGGGAGCGGAACTCGATTTGAAGTTTAAACCTTTTAATTGGATGGAATTGACAGGTATGTTCTCTTATGGTGATTGGAAGTGGGGTAGCAATGCTAAGGGGTATTTCTTCTCTGAACAAGGTGGACAGCCTCTTGATAAGAATGGTAATGTTACCGAGTTGTTAGGACCTGATCATGCGTGGGCCATTATCAATATGGATGGTGTACGTGTAGGTGGTTCGGCTCAGACTACAGCAGCTGTCGGCTTGAATGTCAATGTGAACAAAGACATTCGTGTGGGTGCAGATTGGACTTATTATGGGCGCAACTATTCATATTATCAAGTAGATGGCACATTGCTTAGCATTAATAAAGAAAATACATTGGATGATCCATGGAGGATTCCTGCTGCAAGTATGATAGACTTGAATGCTTCTTGGAAATTTAAGATTGGTGGTCTGGATGCCGTATTCTCTGGTAATGTGAATAATTTACTGAACTATCAGTATATTGAAAAGGCATGGAATCCTAAAGGTAAGGTCGCTACAGACGAGAATGTATATGTGTTCTACACCCTCGGGCGTACATATAGCCTCCGTTTGAGAGTTAATTTCTAATCATGAAGATTATTTAAGAAGAGAATTATGAAAAAAAATATAGTTACATCGTTTGTTTTGCTGGTGTTGTTAGCGGCCTGTAACGACGATTACAATGATCAGTTTGATATTAATAGTGGATATCAGGATGTGAAAAACATTACTATGACGCTGCAAACTTCAGACTATGCTTCTATTGCCGGTGATAAAACCAATCAAGCTTTGGCGTTGGCTAAAGATCCGGAAGGAAAGACTGGTTTAGAGGCATTAGAAAGTGTAGGAAAGAATGGGTATTTTACTGCCGATGCTACAGCTGATGAATACATCCCTGCCTTTTTGGCTGAGAAGTATCCTAATGCAGATCTTAAGTCAAAGTTCACTATTACCTATAATCAGTATCAGGCTCCGTCTGCTTATCTGAAAGACTTTACTAATATATCCAGTTATGCACTAGAGTCGGAAGACTATGATGGCGTGTGGGGGGACAAGGTAAAGGCTTCTTATCTTTCACCCGCCACTGTGAGCAAAATTCCTGCTATTCTGAAAGAAAAAGTAGCTAGTGCAGTTGCTGGCGATATGGTAGTTGTAGACTATGCTTATTCTGAAACGGAACCTAGTATTGGTGGTGGAGGGCTTCCTTCAGAGCCTACTTGGACTCAGGTTGCAACAGTGCCTGTACGTGCAACAGGAAAGAGCTGGGATTTTGTAAATATGGGCGCTATTGATCTTTCGGCATGGAAAGGACAAGTGGTGAACATTGCTTTCAAATATACTAGTACCGATACAGGGGCAGCTACATGGGAACTGAAGAATGCCAAAGTGCTTTCTGTACCTTATTTGGACGTTTATTTATTTGCTGAAGCTACCGATGGCACATATGCTAAGGTGTCTAAAAGCAGTGCTTTTGGAGGAGCTGGCAAGTATGTAATAGCTTCGTTGGGTGCCGACGGACAGTATTATCCTTTTGGACGTTTGGATGATGGAAAAACATATGGATATATGTATCCCGCTCCCATAAAGGTCGAAGGTGGCATTATTGCAGCTACTGATGCTGCTAATTTTATTATTACGCTTGAAGCTACCGAAGCGGGTTTCAATATGAAGAATGTGTTAGGACAGTATCTTTACATGAGTGGTACTTTTGACAGTTTTAACGTGACTACCGAAGTAGGTGCGGAGGGATATGATTGGACGATTACTTCTGCGGGTGGTGCGGATTTGTTTACTATCACCAATGTTCTGAAAGAGAAAAGTGTTAAGTTGAATTATTATGTAAATAAGGAAGGTGTTGCTCAATACTCATTTGGTAGTTATGCTGCTTCTAAAGTTAGTGATAAGACATATTATATCAATTCTTTGTTGGGAGATATGGGTGGTTTCACTTTCTATGATGTTAATACTGATGGCTTGGATTTTATATGGCAGAATACAGACAAGTTTGGTTTCAAAGCTTCTGCTTTTGTTAGTAATGTAAATCATGCATCCGAATCTTATTTGGTATCTCCTGCTATCGAGATAGAAGAAAATGCAGTATTACCTTATATTACGATGGATGAGGCTATTAATTTTGGTAGTCCTGAGGTTCTTACAGTTTGTGTTTCTACGGATTATGCTGTATCAGCAAACACTCGTACTATGACCCGTGCTTATGTAGCGTCTAACACTTCCTCACTTTATCGTTTTAATGGCGAGAGCTGGTCTCTTTATGCCAATGATGACGCCAAGGTGGCTGTAGTGGAACCTTCAGTTTATGCTTCCTTAGGTACTTCATCTATTACAGAACCAGAATTGGTACTGCCTGTTTACCTTAATACTAAGTATCCATATGCTGCTGATGCAGATCGTGCAGTGGTGGTTTACAAGAAGAGTGCTGATGCTTACGGTGTAGAAGAATTCACGAAAAGTGCGGGTAATTGGATTGTAACTCCTGAAAGCGTGGAACAAGTTACAACATTTACGCTTGACAAAGACGGTATATCTGCCAAGATAAGCGTCTATATAGATGAATCGTTGAATGGTAATGAAGCAGGATTTAAGGCTCAAGACTTGTCGCTGAGTGGTGGTATAAGTTTTGTTTGGGTAAATACGACTTCCTATGGCTGGAAAGGTGCAGCTTTCAATACCCAGTGTAATGCGGCCGAGAGCTGGTTGGTATCCCCTGCTTTTGATTTCCGTAAGGGTGTGGCTCCGGTGATGACCTTTGATGAGGCTGTCAATAAACTGGGTACTAATGCTACTGTAGCTCAACATTGTTTTGTGAAGATTTCTACTGATTATAAGGATGATGTGACAAAAGCTACATGGGAAGAAATACAACTAGAGAAACGTCCAGTAGGTACAGACTGGAATTTTGTGAATGTAGGAAATATAGATCTTTCTAAATATGTAGGTAATATCGTACGTATCGCTTTCCAATATGTATCTACTGGAGAGAGTGCGCCAACGTGGGAAATTCAGAACATTTTAATCAAAGAAAAGGACGCTGAGTAAATATTTTGATTAACTGGAGGTGACAGGCTTTGTATGAAGTATTTGTCACCTCCCTTTTTATATAATATATGAAACTATTTAATAAACTTTTTTTTGTAAGTCTCTTTCTCTGGACTTTAATAGCTTGTGATACAGATATTGTTCCGGATAATGGTTACATAGAGACTACGCAGGAGGATGCTTCTACCTTTGTAATGCAGGGGTATGAAGATTCTAAAAAGGGATTCAATGTGTTTAACCCTGAAGGCTCTTCTCTTCCGTTTTATTTGAAAGAGAAGACTTTTTATGGTTCTCGTTTCTATTTCTTGGAGGATGGCAGTGCACGACTTGATGGCATGGTAGAGGCACCTGAGCAGGGTACATGGAGCCATACGGCTGAGGTAATCGAAGGCAAATGTTATTGGGCACGTTATGGTGAATATCGTGTATATAACTATATGAAGTTACGTGTGGCTTATATTGATGGTAACAATGTGGGAATAGAGTATGTTTTGACCGATCAGACATCCGTTGGACCCAACATTAATGCTAATGAAACTTATTTGGTAGATTTTCCTTCGGTACTTAATTTAGAGATGCCAGCAATTAATGAGGCTAATGGGATTTATCGCGAGCACTATGTAGACTATGATGGACAGCATATTATGAATCTGGCAACTTCTTGGAATACGGAACTTCGTCATTCATTGTGGGTGGCTTTTTACTTTGATAAGTTAACCTCACAGGACAATGTAAAACGCACTGATGCTTGGGGGTGGGATTCTGCATACGACTTTGATACAATGGGAGGAGTAGAAGAAGCTAACCACAAGAGTGATGGTTTTGATAAAGGACATATTTGTGCTAGTGAAGACCGTGTATATTGCAAGGAAGCCAATGAACAAACTTTTCTTTATACAAATATATCAGCACAGATAGCTTCATTTAATCAGAAATACTGGGTAGGATTGGAGCAGTTGGTGCAGAAGTGGGGACGTTCTACTATAGGCAATACTTATGACAAAGTATATGTGACAAAAGGTGCTACACTTAATAAGCTACTTACAAACTTTACTGGTACAGTGAAAGGTGGTGATGGTAAATATCCTGAAACAGATGCCAATGGTAGGACAATTCATGGTTTGGCTTGTCCGGCATATTACTACATGGCTCTTCTTTCTGAAAAAGACGGTGTATATCATGCCATTGGCTTTTTAGTACCTCATTCAGAGACTTTGCCACAGAAACCTACAGCTGATGACTTCAAGGCATATGCAGTGAGCATTGATAAACTGGAAGAAGAGACAGGTATTGATTTTTTCTGTAATCTGGTTGACAGTGTGGAGAATGCAGTGGAAGCCGCCTATGATTTTGATGCTTGGGTTTGGTAAGAGCAATTCTTACGTTTGAATGGTTACATTCTTAAATATTAAATTTGAGTTAGGTGTGGTTTGGAATCATCTAGGATTTCTTATTAAAAAGTTCTTGAAGAACCACACCTAATTTCAATTTCTTTACTACTTATCTTTGAAGAGTAAATGATGTGTTTTAAACATCATTTAAAGGGATAGTTAATTGTATGTATTTCTCCATCCAATAAACTCTTCTTTCCTAATATTTCTTGTCTTTTTATTTCTTTATTTTCATCTCCATCAGCACCGGATTATGGTCGCTGCACAGGTCCAAGTTGGGCGAATAGTAGCGGTATCCCTGAATGCTGGAAGAATGGAAGACATAATCGATACGTAGCAAGCGTTTAAAGTAGCGGTAAGTATACATATAGCCGCGACCGCAAGTCTTGAAGCCATCTTTGAGGATGTCGCTCAGTTCGGTATAAGTGTAGGATGAAGGCAGGGAATTGAAGTCCCCACAGGCCACTACGGGGTATGGGCTTGCAAGGGCAAGCTGGCGGATGCTGTCTGTTTGCTCGGCGCGTTTCACGAAATTATCGTGCAGGGAGGTGATGGCACCTTGCACAACTTCCGCTTCACGACGTGTGTCACTGGTGCTGGCAAGTCCACGTTCCCATTTACGGCGGTTTTGGCTGACGCTCGTAGTCTGTAAGTGGTTGTTAAGCAAGCGGACGGTGTCTCGTCCCAGAACGATGTCGCATTGCATACTACAGTTGGCGCTTTGGACATAGGAAATGAATTGCGGATTGATAAGCGGATAGCGGCTGAACACGGCAATGGGGAGTACTCCACGGATGGAATCTTCGGTGGGTATTATGGCGTAACGCCAGTGTGAAAACACTTTGCGGATGCTGTCCATCGGAAAGTATTTGTTATCGCCGCACTCCTGGAAACAGAGGACATCGACTTTCTGTTCTTTCATATAGTTAGCTATTTCTTTGCAGGAATAACCGGTGATTTCACCACCGAAATTACCAACATTGTAAGTGGCTATTTTCAGGTAGCCGTCGGCATAGTTGCTGCTGTAATGGCCTTCGGGAATCTGTCTGGTAAAGCTGTACTGAAAGATGGCAAGGATATAACTATAGTTGAAGATTAAAGCTGCAAGGGGAACAAAAATCCAACGCCTGCGGGCAAAGGCCCAACAGATGGCAACTAACAGGTTGCATAGCAATAATGCGGGAAGTGCTAACCCAAGCACGGGCATATACCTTGAGTTGGCAGGGTCGAAGTTGCCTGAAAAAGCGGCAATCATTGTAATGAGAGCCAGGGCGATGGTCAGGAGGACCGGAATGCTGCGGAAGAGGCTTTGGATTTCTGATTTTCCCATGATGATACAGTTACGAGCTAATTTATTTCACTACGTTTACCGGTTTCCCGTCAATATATGCTTTTAAGTTACTGACTGTGATATGTATCAGTCTTTGACGCGCTTCGAAGTTGGCCCAGGCTATGTGTGGGGTGATGAAGCAGTTCCGGGCGGTCAGCAGTGGATTGTCGGAGCGGGGCGGTTCTTCGGAGAGGACATCCAGTCCGGCAGCATAGATTTTTCCGGTGTTAAGGGCATCGGCAAGGTCTTGCTCGTTGACGAGAGGCCCGCGTCCGGTATTGATGAGGATGGAGGTGGGTTTCATCAGTGAGAGGCGGTTGGCGTTTACCAGATTGCGGGTGTTGTCCGTCAGGGGGCAGTGTAAACTGATGATGTCACACTCGTGGAATACCTGGTCGAGGTCTGCTTTCCTGATTTCCGGTGGGAGTTGCAGACGCGATTTGGAGGTTACGGCCCAGACTTTCATACCGAAACCGATAGCTATACGGGCGGTATTGTATCCGGTCTGTCCCAATCCGACGATACCGATTTTTTTTCCGAGCAGTTCGATGAGCGGGGTGTCGTAGAAGCAGAAGTCTGAACTTTTGCTCCAGTCTCCCTGAGTGACTTTCTCGGAGTAGTGGCGTACTTGTTGGGTGATGTTCAGGATATGGGCGAAAACCATTTGTCCGACGGAAGGGGTACTGTATGCGGGGATATTAGTCACGATGATGCCCCGCTCGCGGGCGGCGGTGATGTCAACTACATTGTAACCTGTGGCTAACACACCGATATATTTCAGATCGGGCAGGGCGGCTATCGTTTCGCTGTTGAGCACTACCTTATTGGTAAGGAGTACTTCGGCACCAGCGGCACGTTCAAGAACTTCGTCGGGAGCGGTGCGCTCGTAGATTGTGCACTTGCCTAACTCTTGCAATTTATCCCAGTTCAGATCGCCGGGATTGGCTGTGTAACCGTCTAATACAACAATGTTCATAATTAATATTTAATGATTAAAAATTATTTTCTTTCTCCCCACAGTGCCTTCATTCTTTCGGCATGTTTCTGTTCTGCAGCATTCTCCTGCGGTTCCCACAGACGACGATCTTTCAGTTCATCGGGTAGAAACTGCTGTTTGACAAAGTGGCCGGGATAATCGTGTGCATACTTATAATTATCACCGTAGCCTAACTGTTTCATCAGTTTGGTAGGGGCATTGCGCAGGTGGAGGGGGACGGGCAGGTTTCCGGTTTGCCGCACAAGCTCCAGGGCATTGTTGATAGCCATATAAGCAGAATTGCTCTTGGGACTTGTGGCGAGGTAGACGGTGGCTTCTGCCAAAGGGATACGTCCTTCGGGCCAGCCCACTTTCATTACGGCATCGAAACAAGCGTTGGCGATGAGCAAGGCATTCGGGTTTGCCAGTCCGATGTCTTCCGAAGCGGAGATGACAAGGCGGCGGGCGATGAAGGCAGGATCTTCTCCGGCTTCCACCATGCGGGCAAGCCAGTAGATAGCGCCGTCCGGATCGCTACCACGGATGGACTTGATAAAGGCAGAGATGATGTCGTAGTGCATTTCTCCATCTTTATCATAGGCGAGGGGATTTTGTTGCAGACGCTCGGTGACGGTTTCATCAGTAATGACAACGGGGTCATTGGCTTCGGAAGAAACTACGAGATCCAGTATGTTGAGTAACTTACGCGCATCTCCACCACTGTAGCGGAGCATGGCTGTGGTCTCCTTCAGTTCAATTCTACGTTCTTTCAGGATGTGGTCGGTGGTGATGGCGCGTTGCAGCAATTCCATGAGGTCTTCTTTTTCAAGAGACTTCAAGACATAGAGTTGGCAACGGGACAATAACGGGCGGATGACTTCGAACGAAGGATTCTCGGTAGTAGCGCCTATCAGCGTCACCGTTCCCTGTTCCACAGCACCAAGCAGTGAGTCTTGTTGTGACTTGCTGAAGCGGTGGATTTCATCAATGAACAGGATAGGGCTGCCTTGTGAGAAGAAACGGTTACTCTTGGCACGCTCTATCACTTCGCGCACATCCTTCACGCCGCTGGTCACAGCGCTCAACGTGTAGAACGGAGTTTCCAGTTTATTGGCAATAATCTGCGCTAAAGTAGTCTTGCCTACTCCCGGAGGACCCCACAGGATGAATGAAGAAATACGTCCTGCGTCAATCATCTTACGCAACACAGCACCCGGTCCCACTAAATGTTTCTGACCGATATACTCGTCTAATGTCTTAGGGCGAAGCCTTTCTGCTAATGGGGTCATGTGAATTTAAAATATCATTAATATCATGAAACGGATACCACCTTTCTTTACTCCCGGAATATCGGTGTAGGTGAGGCGGCGGACATATTCGATGTGCAACAACTTGAAGATGTTGTAAATACCTACACTGGCTTCCAGGTAAGGAGTACTACCCATTACGTGACTGGTGGGCACACCGTCGCGCATCGGGAAGAGGAACAGTTCATCGTTGTGGCTCTTATACGGATTGTTTTTGTCGGTAAGTGTGCCGTACATACCGCGGATGCGGAACGTTTCACGCCATTTCAGCTTTTTCAGAAGCGGGATGCGGTTGAAAAGCTTTCCGTTCATGTCATACGTCAGGGCAAGCGAGGCGTAACGGTCGTTCAGGAACTCCATGTTGTTGATAAGGCTGAATGACTCGTTGTGCTGGGTGATGTATGACAGGTTCGCCATAGGCAGGTTCAGCAAGGGGAACGGTACGGTGTTCCACTGCGCACCGGCACGGGCGGTGATGTCCAGTTTACCCCATGAGCCGAACCAGAAGCGTTTGCGGATGCTGGCTTCGGTGAGGTTGAAGTTATATTCGCCGCCCAGCACACCTTTCAGACCGATGGTGTGGGAGAGGGAGAATATCGGAGCATCCAACGATACGGGCACACGGCGTTGCTTGGTGTTTACGTACGTTTCACCGGGGGCGTAACGCAGGGTGACACCCAGCTCGGTGGTGGTGATGTCCTTGATGAAAGTATTTGTATCATCCCATGAACCGGCAATATTACCGTCATTTTTCCAATATTGCAGTACACCTCCGGCAGGTTCGTCATTGCGGTGGCGGGCCATGGCTTTGATGGAGAAACCGGCATTGGTTTCCAGTTCATAGGTCAGGGTAGCATCGCGCATATACGACATTTGGTCTACTTTGGTCCACTTCCAGCCGACGAACATATTATCCTTGTCGGTAGAGAGATACTTGTCCATAGGAGACATGACGTCGTAGCTGTAATCGAAGGCAATATAGTGTTTGGGGAATTCCCACAACACATATTCACGTTTGTTGAATGAGTAGGCGGCCTGTCCTTTGTAGAACCATTTCTTGTCCTTTGTACCGTAAGCGCCGTAACCGCTGAAGCTCCAGTGAGGGTCGAGGTTACCGGTGGTCATACCGCTGAGACGGAAACGGGTACCGTTCACAAAGTTGCTTGTGATGGTGGTATTGATGGGACCGAAGTCAAACTTACTTGGATGCTTTTTGGTTCCGGTCTCCACGAAGTTCTCAATCAGGGCTTTTGCGCCGAAAATGACGTATTTGAAGCCGGGAATCTGTTCGATGCGGTTCATGAACACATCCATGTTGCTCTCTTTCTTGGTGAGGGGAACCTGGCGGACTTGCGCCCAGTATTCATCGCTCTTGTTGAGCATGTTGGCTTCTTTGATAACGTTTCCTTTCAGGCGGAAAAGCCGTTGCTCTATCTCATCGAACTTGTAATCACTGTATTTTGTGGTACGTTGCACTTCAAGACCTTGCAAGCCTTTTACGAATTGCAGTTCCACGGTCATATCGTCGTCGGTCAGTACCCAGTTGCCGTCCGGCATCTGTTCGAATTGCTGCACGATGTCGAGGTTGTCTACGAAGTTGACCCCTGTCTTCTTGGGCAGGTTCATGGTACACTTCTTTACGGCGTAGGTAGAATCCTTCACTACGTAGAGGTGTCCCGTGAAACCGAAGTCCTGCGAATTTTGCGGGACGAAAGTGAGGTGTACACATTCCTGGCGGTCTACCATGATGGTATCCATGAGGTAGTATTTGTAGAAACTGATGGCACCGCGTCCAATGGGGCTGACGAAACGGCGTTGTAACAGGCGGATGTCGTCATCGTAGATGTTGACGTCGGAGAAGACATCGGTGAGGATGGTTCCCAGCATGTCGCCGGTATTGAAAAATTCTTCGATACCGCTGGAGTTCATACCTTCGATGATAGTCTTCTCGCTCTTGGGACTCTTGCGATAGATGGTGCGGGAGGCCGTCTCCTTGATGGAGATGGGGAGAATCATCTTGTTGGTCTTGGGAGATACTTCCACCTGGTCTTTGAAGAATGAGAATTTCTTGTAGATGCCTTTCTCCATCTTTTCAGGAGTGACGTCGTTCATGGACATCTTCATCTTCTCGTACTTCTTATACTCGTAGTAATCATTGGTTTCCAGCTTCAGTTGCTTCTTGTTTTCAATGACTTTCTTCATGAACTCCACGGCAGGGTTGTTCTTGCGGGAGTATTTCTCTTTCTGTGGTTTCACCACTACTTCCGAGAGCATGACGTCGGCAGGCGCCATTTTCACGTTCAGCACTTTGGTGGTGGGTTGCAACCTGACCTTTTTGGTCACATATCCTATGGCCGAGAATGTAAGCTCATTCCAGCCTTTGCGGGTTTCTACTACGTATTCTCCCTCGGCATTGGTGATGGCACCCACGCCTTTCCCTTCGTATTGAACGGTGATGTACATTAACGGTTCGTTGGTCAGGGAGTCCGTAACGACGCCTTTTATCTGTGCGGATGCGCTGTGCGCGACGAGTAATGACAACAGAAAAAGGATAAAAGTTATATATCGTTGTTTCATATTTAAGTCAGTATGAGGCTGCAAAGGTAGCAAATTACAGCTAAATAAGAAGTAAATATACTCTAAAGAAATAAGAGGAATGTTTATTGCACTTTTCTTTTACCTTGATTCAATGGTTATTGTTTATGTAATGATTGCAGATAGATGCTCATTAGGATTCTTTGTATTTTGTATTATCTTTGCAGGAATGAATTAAATAAAGTCATGTGATGAAGCTTCATGTCGTTAGTTTTCAAGTTCCTTTTCCGCCGGATTACGGTGGGCTGATAGATGTGTATTATAAATTGAAAGCGTTGAAAAAGGCTGGATGTTCAATCGTTTTGCATACCTATAGATATGGGGTAGAGGAACAGCCGGCTTTGTATGAAGTTGCTGATTCTGTGTATTATTATGAACGTTATACAGGGTGGCGTTCTATGTTTACTATTTTGCCTTATATTGTATATAGCCGAAGGGATGAGCTACTGTTGAAGCGTTTGTGTGCGGATGATTATCCTATTTTATTTGAAGGATTGTATACTTGCTATTTTCTTCCGAACCAGCTTTTGAGGAACAGGCAGAAATGGGTACGGATGCATAATGTGGAGCATGAGTATTATCATTCTTTGGGAAAATCAACTGTTTCTTGGTGGGAGAAATGCTACTATTATTTAGAGGCTTGGAGATTACGACAGTATGAGAGGGTGCTATTGCATGCCGATAAAATATTTGCAATCACAAACACAGATGCGGCATACTTTATTCGGAAGTATCCTCCGGTACTGACTTATTGTTTACCTTGTTTCTTCGACGATGCAGGATTGAAAGAAAATAATATTGAAAAATTAGATAAAGGGGGGTACATATTATATCATGGAAATCTTTCTGTTCTTGAGAATGTTCGGGTAGTCGATTATATTTTGGATAATCTGGTGGTTGGATTGGAGGCTGGCGTGCAAGTTCTTATTGCAGGGAAAAATCCTGATAAAAATATGCAAGAGAAGATTGCACGTATTCAGGGGGTGTCCCTTGTGGCAAATCCTTCACAGGAGGAAATGGAAACTTTGATAACGTCCGCTCGTATCAATTTATTATTTACTTTTCAGAATACAGGGATTAAATTGAAATTGATTTATTCCTTAATGAAAGGGCGTGGACATTGTCTTGTAAACTCTATGATGATTCCGGATCGGAGATTTGCAGAATTATGTGTGATTGCTGATACGAAAGAAGCGCAAATAGCTGCCATTCGCGAATTATATGACAAACCCCTCTTGCCTGAAGCGTTGCAATGGCGGCAACAGGCTTTGAGGGGAATGGGATATAGTAATCAGGTTACTTCGATTCTCCGTTAATCAAAGTCTGCACAATACGTTCCGCCGTCCGTCCGTCCCAACGGTCGGGCAGGGTGGTATGTTTCCATTCGCCGTGCATCAACTTTTCCAGCATAGAGGCAAAGGCAACGGGGTCTTCGTTCACCAGTTCGTTGGTACCTGTACGCCAGGTTTCGGGGTGTTCGGCATACGAGTTGAGCGTGATGCAAGGCACGTCGAGGAAAGTGGCTTCTTCGGCGATATTTCCGGAATCGGTGATAATACCTTTGGCGTTGTTGATGAGAAAGCCGAAGTGGAGATAACTTTGCGGTGGAAGAATGTGCAGGTTAGGCGCATTGATTTCCAGCGCCTTGATAGCTTTCTGTACGTAGGGATGCAGAGGGGCGATGATGGGCATACCTTCGGATTTCTCTATCAAGGTTTGCATCAGCGCATTGAGCACTTGTTTCTTTGTCAACAGGTCGTGGCGGTTGAGGGTCAGCAACAGGTAACCGCGCTTTTCCAACCCCATAGTGGAGAACCATACGGGTTGCAACAGGCGGTGACGGTTGTAGCGGACGGTATCTATCAATATATTGCCTACATAATGGATGTATTCGGGAATCATACCTTCCTGATTCAGGTTGCGGTTGGCAACCATGCCTGCTGTGAACAGATAATCGGAGATGGCGTCTACGATGGTGCGGTTCACTTCGCGCGGCATGTTCATGTCGAAAGAACGGGTACCGGCAATGAGGTGGGCCACTTTCAGACCACGCTTCTTGGCGACGATGGAGCAGCTCATGGTGGCAGTGAGGTCGTCTACAACGAGGACCACTTGTGCGGGATGATTGTTCAGTTCCTTCTCGAAAGCAAGCATGATGGCGGCTGCCACTTCGGAGTGGTCGTGTCCGCTGATGCCCAGGTAACCGTCGGGTTGCTTCATGTCCAGGTCGGAGAATAGGGAAGCGTCCAGGCTGGTGTCATCCTGACGTCCGGTGTAGACCAGGCGGTATGAGATTCGCTTTCCTGCCTCTTGCGCAGCTTTGATGGCACGGGTGATAGGTGCTATTTTCATGAAGTTGGGGCGTGCTCCCGCCACAATCGTTATTTTCATTTTTGCTGTTTTTTTAAATTTCCAAGAGACAAATGTACGTTTTCTTAGGGAAATTATTCGTTACTTTGCCGATAATTTTGAGTGCTTCTTGAAAATAGCGATATTTTAATTATTCATTCTTTAATTTTAAATTTCAGTATGACGATGCCAACATTTGTTCAAATACTCGATTTTATAGGTACGTTCGCGTTTGCTATCAGTGGTATCCGCCTGGCGTCGGCAAAGCGTTTCGACTGGTTTGGGGCGTATGTGGTGGGATTCGTAACAGCCATCGGAGGCGGTACGATACGCGATGTACTGCTGGGGGTGACACCGGGGTGGATGACTGATCCTATCTATCTGATATGTACGGGACTGGCTTTGCTTTGGGTGATTCTTTTCGGTAAACATCTTATTCATTTGCATAATACATTCTTTATATTCGATAGCGTCGGTCTGGCACTGTTTACGGTGGTTGGTGTGGGAAAGAGTATAGCGTTGGGATATCCGTTTTGGGTAGCCATCATTATGGGTAGCATTACGGGTGCTGCGGGCGGTGTGATCCGTGATGTGTTTATCAATGAGATTCCGCTGATTTTCAGAAAAGAGATTTATGCGATGGCGTGCGTGGTAGGCGGTACGGCTTACTGGTTGTGTCATGCATTGGGGATGCAGTCTTACGGTTGTCAGGTGGTAGGTGGTGTGTCGGTGTTTGTGACGCGCATTCTGGCGGTGAAATATAATATATGTCTGCCTATTCTTTCGGGAAGCGGAGAGGAGGACAGTTCAATTAAAAATTAAAGAATTAAAAATCAAAGAATGGAGGGAGCGGCCGCTTTCAGTGCCTTTGCGCCTGCTGTCTTCGCGCACCTTTACATCCTTTGATTTTTAATTCTTTAATTTGTTTTGATTTCAGCGGCCTTTGCCGCTAAAGTCAGAACATTGCGTCTTTCGTGTTGAACAGTTTTCTTTCGTTCAATTTCACTACTTTGCCATATTTCTCGAGTTTCTTCAGATCAATATCTTTCGGGTTACCCATGATACCGATGCAGTAGGGTTTGCCTTTGACATGTTCTTCGTAATACTTCACGATATCATCGAAAGTCAAAGCATCAACTTTAGGCAGATTCTGCTTGGTGGGGTCATCGTTGTAACCTACACGTTGCAGTGATCTCATATATTCAGCTTTGTTGCGGAAAGAAGGATGAGTGGTTAGCATTTCCTGGCGCATATAACTCTTGATGTTATCTATACGGTCAGCATTTTTCGGCATGTTTGTAATCAGACCCATGAATACATCCAGTGCATCGTTGGCCTTGTCATTCTGCGTACCGATATTACCGAAGAGGTAAGTAGGGTTACCCGGCAATGTCGGTGTACCGATGTATGCACCGGCCGAATAAGCCATAGAACGTTTACCACGGATTTCGTCAAGTACCAGACCATTGAAACCGCCGGAGAAATATTGGTTGAATGCGTCACGAATCACGTCATCTTTCGTATCATACTTTTCCATTGGCATATAGAAGTAGATCTGTGCCTGTTCTGCCTCAGAGTTCGGCAGGAAGTAAACAGTGTTTTCCGTTACGGTAGCCATAGGCTTGTCTTGCGGTGAGGCAGACGGCTTTTCGTTGGCAACTAGCGGCAGGTTTTTACTGAGGATATCATAAGCATTGTCGAAAGGCATTGTTCCGCAATAGAAGATTTCAGCTTCATAATTGGCAGCACGGTTGATGTCGCCTGTCAGTTCGGAAATCTGCAATTCATAAACCTCCTTGTCGGTTAACTCGTCGATGTAGGCTGATTTATTCTGGTAAATCATGTATTGCATAAGTGCGCTAGACAAAGCGTTTACATTTTCTTTGCGTTGCTGGCGGCTACCTAACATAGAACCTTTGATACGGCTCAACTGTTTGTCATCCAGTTTCGGCATCAGGATCTGACGGGCAAGAAGTTGGCAAGCCTGCGGCAAAGTTTCTTCATACCCTTCCATTGTAATATAAAGGTAGTTGCTGTTGGCACTGACTTCGCAGGTTGCGTTCAGCTTACCGAGTTCTTCTTTCAACTGTTGTGGTTCGTATGCTCCCATGATACCGGCATTGTTCATCAGGTCTGCCGCAATACCCAGTTTGCGGAATTCACGTTCGCCGACGCCGTAGCGCAGGGTCAAGCTGAATACGTTGTTTTCCGGGTTTTGTGTGTAGTACATCTTAGAACGGTCGTTCAACTTCTTGCTTTGTACGTCGCTGAAGTTGATGAATTTTTCATCTACCTGTCCGATAGGCATGTTTTTGAATTGTGTGGCATACAATGATTGTTTGCCGACAGGAGGTTCGATGGGTTTATATCCCGGCTTTTTGATTTTAGCACTCTTGTCCAGCTTGCCTTTTTCAATGTAGATGGCAAGGTAATCGTTGGTAAGATATTGTTTGGCAACACGTTTGATGTCATCTGTAGTGATAGCCATCACCTCATCCTTGTAGTTGAGTACCTGTCCCAGGTCTTCTTCATTGATGAAAGCATTCATCAGCATGTGTGCCTTGTATGTGTTAGACTCCATGCTGCGGTCGAAATCACGGCACATATTGTTTTTGATAGAGTTGATCTGCCACTCTTCAAATTCACCGTTTGCCACTTTCTCAATAGCTTTCAATGCTTTCTTTTCAGCACTTTTGTTTGATTCGAAGCGGCGTTGGTTTTCATCGTAAAGAGGAACGCAGCGTACGATGTTACGGCCTTGTTCGCGACGACTGTCGGAATAGGCGAAACCCTGAGTCAGTTCACCGTCGATGGTCAGTTTGTCCAGTGTACCAGTATTGCTATTATTACTCAGCAAAGACATGGCGATGTCCAAAGGCTTTTCATCGGGATGTCCGGCAGGTACGCCTTTGTATACGAGGCATACATTGGGATAATAACCGACCTTGGCGTTATATTGCTTACGGCCTTTGATTTCCAGGTCGGGATAAGTCTTGCGTTCGGGAGTGGCTTTGGCTTTCAAGCGTCCGAATGTAGCATTGATACGGCCACTGATTTGTTTGGCATCAACATTACCTACAAGGATGAGCACCATGTTTTCGGGAGTGTACCAGTCGTTGTAGTAGTCGATAAGCTTGCTCAGACGCGGGTTCTTCAAGTGTTCGGGCAGACCGATGATGGGGCGTGCGTAGGGGTGCCCTTCGTATGCCTTGCTTGAGATGAACTCTTGTTGTACGCTGCTCGGATTGTCTTGATACATATTATATTCCTCATATACACTTTCCAACTCTGTCTGGAAGGTACGGAATATCGGGTTAATCATACGTTGTGAGTAGATTTCCAGCCATTTGTTGATCTGGTAGGGAGGGAATGAATTGTGATAGTAAGTCACGTCAAAGCTGGTTCCGGCGTTCAGTCCTTTGCCACCCATGCTTTCTATCAGGTTCATGAATTCGGTAGAAACACTCACTTTTGCGGCTTCTATGGTCAGCTCGTTGATTTCTTTTGCGATAGCCTCTTTCTTTGCGGGATCGGCTTCGTCGGCCATTTCGTCGTACTTGGCGATGATTTTCTCGTAAAGCGGTTTTTCTGTAGCCCAGTCCAGTGCACCGATCTTATCGGTACCTTTGAACATCACATGCTCCAGATAGTGCGCCAATCCGGTGTATTCTGCCGGATCATTGACCGAGCCTGTCCGGCAGGCTACGATACCGTACACATCCGATTTTGTGTTGTCTTCCCATATATATACGGAAAGGCCATTCTTCAGCTTGAATGCTTTTAACCCTTGACCGAAAGACGGCAAAGAGATAGCCACGGCAGCCAGAAGAATGAATAGTTTAAAAATTCGTCTCATAAAATTAAAGTGTTTTTTAAATAAAGTGTTTTTGCTATATGTAGGCAAAACTATAAAAAAATCACAAACACTTTACGAAATCTTCGGAAAAATATACGCTTTTTATCGAAAATAGGACCAGAAAACTCTCAATAAGGGGGTGAAAACTATCAAATGATAGTTTTTGCCCTAAAGAAAAACAAAACTCAACCCACAAAAAATTGGAAACTTCCCTATACTTGCAATCGTGAATTTAAAATATTTATTAACCATTTAAAAGAGCAAAGTATGAATACCTACAGTTTTAGGAAGGATTTGATTAGTGTGCAAGAAGAACTGCTTCGCTTTGCATATAAGTTGACAGCCGATAAAGAGGAAGCCAATGATTTATTGCAGGAAACCTCACTCAAAGCGTTGGACAACGAAGACAAGTACATGCCCGACACCAATTTCAAAGGGTGGATGTACACCATCATGCGTAATATTTTTATTAATAATTACCGCAGAATCGTTCGCGAACAGACTTTCGTGGACCAGACAGATAACCTTTATCATCTGAATTTACCGCAGAACTCCGGTTTTGCAAGCACCGAAGGAACTTATGACTTGAAAGAGATGCACCGCATCGTCAACTCTTTACCGCGTGATTATAAAGTACCTTTCTCCATGCATGTATCCGGTTTCAAGTACCGTGAAATAGCCGACCGGCTCGGATTACCTTTAGGAACTGTAAAAAGCCGCATCTTCTTCACCCGTCAGCGGCTACAACAAGAATTAAAAGACTTTGTTTGAAAACAGACGATGTAGATTGAAGATATTGAAAGATTCTAATCTTATAGCCCAGGGCAGTGCTCTGGGCATATTTTTGTGTGGGGGAATCTTAAGGTTAAGGTTGAACGGTGTAAAGGTGAGGTTGAACAACGTAAAGGTGAGGTTGAGCAACGTAAAGCTGAGGTTGGTACACTTGGTACAGATGTTCACCCCTTTCCTAAAACTCACACACACACGTGAGCGTACATAATTAATACGTGTACATTATTAATATACGTGCACATTATTAATATACGTGTGTGTGAGTTTAGGAAAGGGGTGAACCTCTGTACCAAGTGTACCAATCCGGTATGGTATTTCGGATTTGTTTTTTGTCCGGCCATTATGCCGAAAGGAACTTGTCATTTGCGCAGTTTGTAGTCTATTGTTGCAATATGATATAAAACATATCTTTTGACCTAAAGATTTCATGTGTGTATTTGACTATATGTCAGAATTAACCTTTATATTTGTACTTATTAAGTTAACCTATTAATTCATATATGTTAAACCGCTAACTACTGACTGCGATGAAAAAGGAAATTAAATTCAGTCTTGTTTACCGTGACATGTGGCAATCCTCCGGTAAATATCAACCCCGTGTAGACCAATTGGTACGTATCGCCCCATTGATTGTCGAGATGGGATGTTTCGCCCGTGTGGAAACTAATGGGGGAGCTTTTGAGCAAGTGAATCTGTTGTACGGTGAAAACCCCAACAAGGCTGTACGCGCTTTTACCCGACCTTTCAATGAAGCGGGTATACAGACGCATATGCTTGACCGTGGCTTGAATGCTTTGCGCATGTATCCTGTTCCTGCTGATGTGCGCCGTCTGATGTACCGTGTGAAACATGCCCAAGGCGTGGATATCACTCGCATTTTCTGTGGATTGAATGAAACGAGGAATATAATTCCTTCTATCAAATATGCGCTGGAGGCGGGGATGATACCGCAAGCCACGCTTTGCATCACACATTCGCCTGTGCATACAGTGGAATATTATGCCCGGGTTGCCGACCAGCTGATTGAAGCCGGAGCGCCCGAAATCTGTTTGAAGGATATGGCAGGCGTCGGTCGTCCGGGAATGTTGGGACGCCTGACGAAGACGATTAAAGAGAGGCATCCGGAAGTGATTATCCAGTATCACGGTCATAGTGGTCCGGGCTTGTCGATGGCTTCCATTCTTGAAGTTTGTGAGAATGGGGCGGATATTATTGACGTTGCCATGGAACCGATGTCCTGGGGTAAAGTACATCCGGACGTGATTTCGGTGCAAGCGATGTTGAAAGATCTGGGTTTCCAGGTGCCGGATATTAATATGAAAGCGTATATGAAAGCGCGTGCCATGACGCAGGAATTCATTGACGACTTCCTGGGTTATTTCATGGACCCGACCAATAAACATATGTCTTCTCTGTTGTTGAAGTGCGGCTTGCCGGGCGGTATGATGGGTTCCATGATGGCGGACTTGAAGGGCGTACATTCGGGAATCAACATGATATTGAGAGGGAAGAACGAGCAGGAACTCAGCCTTGATGACCTGTTGGTGATGCTGTTCGATGAGGTGGAATATGTATGGCCTAAGTTGGGTTATCCTCCGTTGGTGACGCCTTTCAGCCAGTACGTGAAGAATGTGGCGCTGATGAACCTCATGCAGTTGGTGAAAGGAGAGGAACGCTGGACGATGATAGATAATCATACCTGGGATATGATTCTGGGCAAGAGCGGGCGTCTGCCCGGCGAACTGGCTCCCGAAATTGTGGAACTGGCGAAATCAAAAGGATACGAGTTTGTGGACACAGATCCGCAGTTGAATTATCCGGATGCTCTGGATGAATTCCGGAAAGAAATGGACGAGAACGGTTGGGAGTATGGCGACGACGATGAAGAACTCTTTGAACTGGCTATGCACGACCGTCAGTATCGCGATTATAAGTCGGGTACTGCCAAGAAACGTTTCGAAGACGAACTGCAACGTGCCAAAGATGCTGCTATGGCGAAGAACGGATACTCGGAAGAGGAAATCAAGAAACTGAAACGTGCCAAGGCCGATCCGATTATTGCACCGGATAAAGGACAGGTGTTGTGGGAAGTATCTGTGGAAGGTCCTTCGGTAGCTCCGTTCATCGGTCGTAAATATCAGCATGACGAAGTGTTCTGCTATCTCTCTACCCCTTGGGGAGAATACGAGAAGTTGTTGACTGGATTTACCGGACGTGTCGTAGAAGTATGCGCCAAGCAAGGTGATACGGTGAATAAAGGCGATGTGATTGCTTATATTCAGAGAAGTGACATCTTTGCGTAAAAGAATGTATTAAAAGACTTTTGTATGCGGGCGAATAATTATTCGCCCGCATACAAAGCGCAGCACTTTCTCAAAGCATTTTCCTTATTTTATCCATTTCTTGATCGTCTCCTTCAACTTTTCCTGTGTGAAAGGTTTGGTCAGAAAGTCATTGCAACCGGCTTCGAATGCTGCTGTACGGTCGTTGTCGTAGGCAAAAGCGGTCAGAGCGACAATGGGTACGTCCGGTGACAGTTCGCGAATGATTCTTGTTGCATCCAATCCGTCGAGATTCGGCATTTTCATATCCATCAGGATGATGTCCGGGTTTATTTCTACGAACATGTTGACAGCTTCCATACCATCTTTGGCACGTTCCAGGTGGTATTCCTTGCTAAGAATAGCTTTGGTCAGGATGTAATTGCTGTCCGTGTCTTCGGCTATCAGGACGGTTTTCATCTCCGCGTCTTTGGGAGCCAGAGTTGGTGTGCTTTCTGCATTCTCTGTTAGTATACTTTGCTCTTCGGTGGTCAGTTCGTTGCTTTCGAGTGCATTTTTAAGCATTTCCTTTTCTTCCTCCCTGGCTGCATTGTCGGGTAGGGTAAAGGTGAAGGTAGTACCTTTCCCAAGTTCGGAAGTTACGGAAATTGTTCCGCCCAGACGTTCGATAATGGTTTTGCAAATGGCTAATCCCAACCCTGTGCCTTGTGCGAAGTTGTTTGCTTTCACAAAGCGTTCGAATACTTTTCCGATCTTTTCGGGAGCGATACCCGTACCGGTATCTGTCACATGAAATACTATTTTTTCTCCCTCCTGGCGATATCCGTAACTGATACTGCCTTTGGTCGTGAACTTGAACGCGTTGCCTATCAGATTTGAAATGACCTGGAAGATGCGGTTCTTGTCCGAGTCGATGCGGAGCTCTTCGTCCGAAGGCTCAAAAATCAGTTCGACACCCGCAGGGCAGCGGAATACGTGAGCATCATGTATTTCCTTGCACAGCGGATGCAGGCGTACTGTGGCGACACTGAATTCTACAATGCCGGCTTCTATCTTCGAGAGGTCGAGAATCTCATTGATGAGTTGCAACAGGCGCTCGTTGTTTGCCTCTACTATGTTATAATAACTTTTGCGTTCTTCGGTATCGTCGCTTTCGGCAATGATGCGTGAGAAACCGACGATGGCGTTGAGCGGTGTACGTATCTCGTGGCTCATGTTGGCGAGGAATGCCGATTTGAGTTGGTCGGAAGTTTCGGCTTTCTCTTTGGCGACCATCAGTTCGCGTCTCATCAGTTCCATGTCGGTGATGTCCCATTCGATGCTTAATAAAATGGGAGGGAAGTCGTTACTTTCTATTTTCATCTTCCGCTTATCGAGGAAGAGGGGATTGCCGTTACCATCTCGTTCTTCCGCCACCCAATGCATCTCCTGTCCGGTGGCGGCTATTTCAATATCCTGTTTCCTCTTTTCTTCCGCTATTTCAAAACCATAAAAATCATAGTCGTCTTTTCCAAGGGCTTCCTGCATGGTGATGTCCCGATTGTATGATTCGCGATTGCGGTAGATATATTTATAGCCGTTCTTAATGTCTTTCACGACAACACCGGCGGGCAGGTTCTCAATGATTTTATCCAGAACCTGATTTAATTGCTTGATTTCCTGCTCTTGACGGATGCGTTGTGTTACGTCCCTGCCGAATGTCCAGACCGTGCCTATTCCTTCGTCGCTGGTGACCCAATAAGAATTGCCTTCAATGGCAAGCACTTCGGGACGAAGTGGTAACGGGTTATGGACGATGTAGCCTTGACTGAACTCTCCCCGCTTGACGCTGGCGGCAAATTCTGCCCATGTCTGCCGGTCGCGGCCATACGATTGGAGGTCGTATATCTTCATTTGAGTAATGTCATCCGTATTGCTTATGTTGTGCCGTTCTTTGAAGCAGCGGTTGGCGAATATGAGTGTACCGTCTTCGCGGGCTGAGTAGATATCTTCCGTTGAATTGTTTATGGCATGGGTAAGCAGGTTGATGTCATTGCGGCGGCGCTGTATATCTGTGATATTTTGTATATAACCTTCCATAGTGGTGCTGCCGTCTTTATGGCGTTCGCGTGCAAAGGCTTTGAGGCGGATGTAGAAGATTTGGCCTTGATAAAGAATACGATAATCCACGCTGTTCTCCATATCACCTTGCAGATTTTGTTCCAACCAGTTATTGAAAGTTTCCCTGTCTTCCGGAAGTATATATTGCAGGTATATGTCCATGTTGATATGCTGTGGCTCTTCGGTACACATGATATCGGTATGCCCACTGTAGCTGAAAAAGCGTGTGTCGGACTCATATTGCCAACTACCGATAAGGGCGGCTTTTTGAATCTCATAGAGTTCCCGATTGTTTTTTTCCAGTTCCAGTTTTCGTTGGCTACGTTCCGTAATGTCCCGATATTGGCATAATACCAGGTCACCGTACGGCTGCATGATACACTTGAAGAAATAGGTATCATCCTTCAGGCAGAGTTCGTAATTGCGGATCGACTTTTTCCTGTGCGACAGGACTTTCTTGAATTCCGGATAAAACTCGCTGTATGTTCTGGACGGCAGTATCGCCAGCAAGTTCTTCCCGAGCAGTTTTTCTTCTTTCAGAAACCAGAGATCCACGTTGTGGATGGCTATATCTACGCACACTCCATCCTTGTCCATGAGTATCAATGTATCTGATGTCATGTTCAGGAGCTTCTCGGAATTGTTCGTGTCTTTCAGAATGCTTTTCATTGTTTTCCTTTGTATTTAGATTTATTGGTGGGTGGCTTATCAGCCTGCCCTTCGTGCTTTTTCCCAGGCTCCGCTTTGGTTGCCTTTACGCTTACTCAGGTAGCGGAATCCCCTTATCACGTTTACGTTCATGAAGAGGAAGTAGTAAGGAATAAAGAGTATCTTGTTTTTTATGTGTCTTCGGGAGAGGACATAGCCCCAGATTCCCATCAGATAAAATAGAATTTGCAGCCCCAGGATAATAGCGTAGAATAGCGGATAGGTAGTGGTGAAAAGCAACACTACGTTGAGGGGGAGCAACAGGAATAGCAGGATGGGAGTGATGGACCACCGCAGGACACGATGAGACACATATTGGAAGTTGAGCAGACCGTAGCGGAAAGGGTTCAGCAACGGACGCAGTCTCCAGATGGATTGCAAACCTCCGGCTGCAATGCGCACCTTGCGTTTTTCCTCTTCCTGCATATCTGCCGAACCACTTTCGGTGGCATAGGCGGCAGCGCAATAAGCGATGGTGTAGCCCCGCATGACGATGCGCAGGGAGAGGATGAAGTCATCGAGCAATGTATCCGTCCGCATATCCTCAAACAGTTCGCTACGGACGGCAAACAATTCTCCGGCAGCGCCTACGGCCGAGTAAAGGCGTGAGTCGAGTGCTTTCAGCGTAGACTCATATTTCCAGTAAATGCCTTCCCCGCCGGATGCGGCATTATCCTTTGTCTGCATGGCAATACGCTTTTCGCCTGCCACGCAGCCCACTTTGGGATTGACAAAGGCATGAACAATTTCACGTAAGGCTTCCCGGTTCAGATGTGTATTGGCATCGGTGAATACGACAAGGGGAGTTTTTACAAACTTCATACCCCGGTTGAGTGCGGCGGTTTTTCCCTGGCGTTCGGGTTGGTGGAGTACGGTGGCTTGCGGCCAACGCGCAAGGCGTTCGTTGGTATGGTCGTTACTGCCGTCCGTAACCCAGAATATCTGTAATTTCTCTGCGGGATAATCCAGCTCCAGGCAGTTCTGCATCTTCTCGTCCACAACGTCTTCTTCGTTGTAAGCGGCGATAAACAGGGTCAGTTCCGGCAATTCCTTGTCGGGAGGCATGGGGTAATGTACCGGTTTACGGAAAGTTTCTTTAATTTTGACCAGAATGTACAATACAATTCCATATCCTATATAAGTGTAGAATACGATAAACAGGCTTATCCAGAATACTATCTCGAAAGTTCTCATTATGTGATGTTCTCAGTTTTGTTTAAGGTAAACAAGATAATAAAGCCCAAAAATATGGATAATCTTTTACTGATGCAAGAGAATCGGTAAAAATAGTTGCTGGTTGTGAGTTCTAAATTGTCCGTTATGGGGTATTTTTTACATTGCATATACAAGACGGAAACAAATCATTCATTCATTAAAATGCTTCTGTCATGTTGAAGTAGAACAATGTTTGATTGTTGACTGTATTTTTACCTAAGTCGAGACGTACGTTCATGCGGGGTTGCACCTCGATACGTAATCCTATGCCATAATTGGGCAGTACACCTTCTATCTTGCCGATAGTGGGCCCCATGAAACCACAACCTGCCCATCCCACAAAACCTACATGGTTGAGCATGCGTTTCACCCAAGTACTCTTGTCGGTGTTTATCATCTGGCGATATTCTGCCATGACTACATGGGAGGATTTATCACGATACTGTCCCATATAATAACCGCGCAGGTCGAAAGGAGTTCCTGTAAGGACGTATTGCGTCAACGGCACGTCACCGAATACATTTTTACTCTGGGCCGTCCAGGCAAGTACCCTGCGTTTACCCAGGCTCTTATACTGGCGGTAATCTATCTCCAGACGATAGAAGTTATCATCGCTTCCAAGGAATTTAGTGTACATCATACCCCGGAAATCAAGATACATGCCCCGATATGCGTTGGCAGGAATGTCACGACTATCGTAAGTCAGCAGGAAACCGACACCGGAGTTGAAGTTAGTATATCCTTTGCTGGTTCCGCCCGCCGCTTTATAGGAAGGCTCGTCTACCAGATGCTTGGCAGGTTCCGTGATGTCGTCATAGTTGATGTCTATCTGTGGACCGGCAAATATATTACTGTTACCCAGTCGGAACAGGAACCAGGGGTTGAACTGTATGCCGCTGTAACGGTATTGGCTGGTGGTGTCGCTGCGGACATAATTTTTATTCGTATTGTAACCTAATCCATAGAAGTTGTCTTCCGTATTCTTGTAAGCAAACTTTCCGAAGATGCGGAAGCGGTCGCCTTTGAAGAAGAGCTGGGGTTTGGAGAAGAGGTTGATGCCGCCATTGAACAGGAAAGCAATGGCTACGGGGACTACAGAACGCAACTGTGTGGTGTCACTGGGGTTCATCCGGAAGGTCATCAGGGCACTTCCGCCAAGTACGGCACCAAAGTCGGGGGTGTAACTGGGGCCACCCAGAATGTTATAATGCAGATTTCGCTTTGCTACCTTTTGTTTCCGTAATTCACGTTTGGTCAATGCCGGAGTCGTGTCATTGCTGGTAGCCAAGTTTATCATTTCCTGAGCGGAAAGAACTGTTACTGAAAACAGTAACGTCATAATACCTATTATATATTTCTTCATATCATACGAATGAGGGTGCAAAGAAAACTAATTTATTTGGATAAGTTTTCAATCCAATTGACAATAAATCTAAAGAATTTACTAAAAGTTTCAAAAAAGCAATTAAATTTGCATCACCTCATAAGGTAAACAAAACCTATCCGGTCCGTATCTGCTCCGTATGTTATAGACACGGAGCAGATACGGACTTGCTACGGAGATTCTACGGGCCTGTCTTGGTCCGGATGTATTGAGAGGCAGATTTCTTGCTTGCAAAACTTGAATAAATAACATAAAACTATTATTTCATGAATAAACGAATTTTATCAGTTTTTGTTTTCAGTGCCGCTTTGTTTTCTATGCAGGCACAGGACGGGAAGGGTGGTATCAGCGAAACCATGCTGAATCAGATTAAACAGAGTTACCAGGGGACTACCGCCGATAAGGCCTTGCGCAACGCCATTGGCAACAATGACATCCGCAAACTGGCCCTCAACCAGGAAAATCTGACAGGTATGGATACTCATTTTTCTGTGAAAGTAAACTCCAAGGGGATTACAGACCAGAAATCTTCCGGCCGTTGTTGGCTCTTCACCGGGCTGAACGTGATGCGTGCCAAGACTATTGCCCAATACGGTTTCCAGTCTTTTGAGTTTTCGGAGATTTATCCTTTCTTCTGGGACCAGTTGGAGAAAGCGAACCTTTTCCTGCAAGGTGTAATCGACACAAGCAAAAGTCCGATGACCGACAAGACCGTGGAATGGCTTTTCCAGCATCCGTTGAGCGATGGAGGAACGTTTACGGGCGTTGCCGATATCGTCAGCAAATATGGTCTGGTGCCTAAAGAGGCGATGCCGGAAACGAACAGCAGCGATAATACGTCGCGCATGGCAAACCTCATTTCCCTGAAACTGAAAGAATACGGATTACAGTTGCGTGACCTTGCTTCCAAAGGAGCAAAACCCGATGCGCTGAATAAAGAAAAAACAACGATGCTCGGCACTATCTATCGCATGTTGGTGCTGAATCTGGGAGTTCCGCCCACGGAATTTGACTATGTACGCAAAGATGCCAAAGGCAATCCCGCAGAAACAGAACATCATACCCCGATGTCTTTCCTGAAAAAATATGGTGACGAAAACCTGCTGACCAACTATGTGATGGTGATGAACGACCCTACCCGTGAGTACTACAAATGCTATGAGATAGACTATGACCGCCACCGCTACGACGGCAAGAACTGGACATACGTCAACCTGCCTGTAGAGGATATCAAGGAAATGGCCATCGCCTCCCTGAAAGACAGCACCATGATGTATTTCTCCTGCGATGTGGGCAAGTTCCTGAACTCGGAACGTGGACTGCTCGATGTGAAAAACTATGATTACGAATCACTGATGGGCACCACCTTCGGCATGGATAAGAAACAGCGCATTCAAACCTTCTCCAGCGGCTCCAGCCATGCCATGACCCTTATGGCGGTGGACTTGAATCAGGACGGAAAGCCTGTGAAGTGGATGGTGGAGAACAGTTGGGGCCCCGCAAGCGGCTACCAGGGACACCTGATTATGACTGACGAATGGTTCAACGAATATATGTTCCGCCTGGTGTTGGAAACCAAGTATGTTCCTGCCAAAGTGATGGATGTATTCAAGCAGAAGCCCATCCGTCTGCCGGCATGGGATCCGATGTTTGCGGAAGAAAATTAAAAACAATTATTGCACGAGCTAATATAATTATTGCAAGGGCAAACCTAATTATTTATGGGGCATAGAACGAAGCGTATATGAGGTGGGTGCGTGATGAATGGGGTAAACTGTTTGAAATATAGATGATTACGGGAGATAGGCTACGCGGGTGGCAAAAAACGAAGCGTTTACTTTGCTTTACTTTCGCTTTACTTTTATCGGTATAGAGTGGGGGAGAGGGCTTTACTTTCTTTACATCTGAGGGCTGTATGGTGCACATACGGCCTTTTTTATGTTCGCGTTACTCAATCCCCCATACAAGAGGCTAATAAGCCGATATAGGTCTTATTTGGAACAACAAAAATAGAATTTAAAAGGGCGGTAGAGTGGGGGAGGAGAAAAGGGAGGGAGGTTACACCCTAAACCGCCTTTTTGCCATTAGACGGACAATAAGACGGACAGTTTAGGCGGACATGAAACAAAGTTTAGACGGACAAAACACGGTTTTTAGGGGGGGGCTTCAAAAGGGGGAAAAATACCACTTTTTTAAGTTAGAAGCCCAAAAACGTACCGATAGGTGTAGGAAAAAACCGTATATAGATACGAATACACCTTATAATATAGCTTAAATATCAGCGTTTTACATTGTTTGTGCTCCCATTTTTAGGGGGTAACACCCCATTAAAGAGGGTATTTAAGGGCTGGGGTGGTCTCTCCTATCGTTTAGGGTACCTCCTATGAATGGCCCTTAATACTATTAGCCTACACCTGCAATTGTAGAAGTTGCCGCACCCGACGCATTTTTTTCAAGCATTCGTTCAAGGTGGGACATCCTTTCGCGTATTCGGCCTATTTCTTCTGCTTGCTCACGGATTATAGTATCTTTTTCCTGAATAATAGACAGTAGCTTATCTTCAATACTATGCGTGTTGGCTTCATTTGAAAAAGGCCGAACTTCTTTTCTTTTCATTTCCCCTATTCCTGTAAGGAGCCATTCGGCATTTATATCGAAACATTTCACGATTTTTTCAAGTATGTCGTGTTTGGGCACGATTCCCTTAATATAACCGCGTATATTTCCTTCACTGACACCTAATTTAGAAGCAAAAACAGTATTTTTTCCTTCTCCGAACTCTTTGACAAGTTCCCCTATCCTATCGTGAATTGTCTCGTTTATATCCATTATTTTAAAATTATTCGTGAAATATTACGTTATTCTCTTGTTTATATCGTGAGAAGTTACGATATTTGCTCCGTATTTAAAAATAAACAGCGGCCAAATATACAAAAAGCCGCTCAGATTACAGAATTTAAAAGCGGTAAAGTTATGAAAGCAATTAAAGTATTTATCGACAAATCGGACACCATGAAGATGGTGAGATTGATTCCGGAATTGAATAATGAGGAGGGTATAGCCGCCGTAATAGTTAATCCTGATGAGTTTGTAGTGGCCGCTGAGGGGGATTGCTTAATGGCTTGGGCGCAAGCGGTGCTTACAAAAGAGTTTGAGGATTACAGTATCGAAATAATTAAATGGTAAATGAGATATGGAAAAGCAGGTTGCAGTAACAAAGGAAAACAGAGACTTTTTAGTTAAAGCCTTCAAGGTGACACCGCAAATGGTGTGGCTCTCTCTGACTTATCAGAAAGATACAGAATTGGCGCGTCGTATTCGTTCGCTGGCCATCAAGCGCGGTGGCGTTATAGTGAATACCCTACCTGAATGTGAAACCATCCATGACGCTGACGGATATATGCGTCAATACTTCCCGAACGGTGCCTTAGTGGAGTGCAACAAGAATACGGGACACGTGGATATCATTTGGCAGGGTACCGCCATACACGGGTTTAATAACGTAACTATTAGCGAGCTTTATTCTATTCAGGACATGGCTCAAAAACTTTCAGTTAAAGGATAACGGAGGGAAATTATGGAATATTACGGTAACACACTTTGTATATCTGCGCGTGAGCTTGTGGATAAGGGTATAATGACCAAGTCATGTTATGACAAGGCCGCTACCCGTGGCAGGCTGGACGTCGTTCGCCCCGGTAAAGGGGTGGGCTGTTACGCTTTGGTTGCCGTTGACAGCTTGCCGGACACTTACAAGGCAAAGGTAGAACAAATTTATCCGGATGCCTCTTTGGTTCGTTTAAAGGCTTGGTTGAAGGATAATTTTGTAGTAGACCAAGCAGCGGTGGCCTTTTTTCATGATAAGGAAAAATGTGGTGTGGAACTTCCACCGGAAAAGATTAAAGAGTATGTCAATAACGCCAGCGTATTGAACGCCTGCATTCGTCTCTACAATAATGCCAAGGCGGTACACAAAACGATGGGCGAAAAATATAACTGGGAAGAGATGGCGCAGGCCGTGGATTGTTACCGCGAGCTATTCGCCCATACGTTACCCGCTTCCACGCTCCGTTTTCGCAAGAAAGTTGCCGCATACAAGCGCGATAGCTATTCCTGCCTGATTAGCGGAAAGTTTGGTAACCAGTCGGCCCGGAAAGTGGACTATAAAACGGAACGGCTTATTCTTGGTATCGCCGTACTGCCTAATAAGCCTTTTAATACCAACGTAGCAGAACTTTACAACTCGTTCGTTTGTGGAGAACTGGACGTTTACGACCCGGAAACGGGTGAACTATTTAACCCGGATGACTTTACGGAGAAGGACGGGGAGCCGCGTGTACTTAGTGAGGCTACTATCAATAACTACTTAAACAAACCTAAGAACCGTGTACTTGTGGAACATGCCCTTAGTAGCTGGACTACATTTATGCACGAACAAATGCCACACGTACATCGCCACGCCCCGGAATTCTCCTTTAGTAAAATTTCATTCGATGACCGCGACCTTCCCCGCAAATTAAAGGACACCAAGATACGTCCGAAGGCTTATTACGCTTATGACGTTGCCAGTCAAGCGGTCGTAGGCTTTGCCTATAACCGTAACAAGAACGTGGACTTAGTAGTAGATATGTTTCGCTCCATGTTCCGCCTTATTGAGCGGAAAGGCTGGAACTGCCCGGCGCAGGTTGAAGTAGAAAACCACCTGATGAGCCAGTGGAAAGACAATTTCCTGAAGGCCGGTGTTATGTTCCCCTTCGTCCGGTTCTGTGCCCCTCAGAACTCTCAAGAGAAGTATGCGGAGCCGATGAACGGTGCTAAAAAGAAGTCAGTGGAACACCGCAACCATTTAGGTATTGGACGTTTCTACGCTAAAGACCGTCACTATCGCGTTGAAAGCAAAAAGGTGTTTGACGCGCTGAATGATACCTATGAGGACAAACAGTATTATAGCTGGGAGCAACTCATTGCCGAAGATATGAACGACGTCATGGAGTTTAACAACTCACTGCACCCCAACCAGAAGAAATATCCCGGTATGACCCGCTGGCAAGTTCTTGAGGCGAATATGAATCCGACTCTCCAACCTATCAATAAGGCTGTTATGGCGCGCTATATAGGTGAGCACGTGGAAACCTCCATACGCCGGAACTCATACTGCCGTGTGAACTATACAGACTGGTGGCTAAGTAGTACGGAAGTACTGGAAAGGCTCGCCCCTAACAACTATAAGGTAGACGCCTACTACCTGCCGGATGATGACGGGAACTTTTCGGAGGTATATATCTATCAAAACGGGCAACTCATAGATCAGCTTCAGAACGTAGGTACTTTTAACACTGCGGATGCCGAGCAAACGGACGAGGATAAAGCCATTTTCGTGGAGCAACAGAAGAAGATATCCCACTTTAATAAATACGTCCGCGACAATGAAATTTCCGCTGTGGGAGTATCAAAGCCCCAACCGGAACAATTAAAACCCGTAGAGGCCGTGGAATTGCCCTCTATGGGGACGGAACGAGAGGAAAACTATGTTCCGCCTGAAGACTATACCCGCAAAGCATTAGAGGACTTTATGTAAACAGTATTATAACGACATTAAAACAAGATTTGAATATGATTACATTAGAAAATCAAAAAAGGATATTGGAGGCCATTTCGTCTCAGCGCGCGAACTATCCGAGCGACGCCAAGCACGCCGCCTCATTAGGTATAGCAACCTCTGTTTATAACGTTCTGAAGAATGGCCAGACGGATAAAGTTCTGAGTGAGGCAAACTGGATAACTATCGCTCGCAAACTTGGTGTGAACCTCCGTGGCGAAATGGAGTGGAAGGTTGCCCGTACCGCCACTTTCGAGTATATAACTGCACAACTGGAATTTTGCCAGCAGGGAGGATTGAGTGGTATTTTGTGCGACCTTCCCAATATAGGGAAAACTTTCACCGCACTTTACTACGTGAAGGGACACCGGAATGCAATTTATATCGACTGTGCTCAAGTAAAGTCAAAACAACGTTTTATCCGTAAGATAGCCAAGGAGTACGGCGTCAATAGTAACGGCCGCTATGTCGATGTTTATGATGACCTTGTATATTATCTGCGTTCCATTGATACACCGCTTATCGTTCTGGACGAGGCGGGAGACCTTCAATATGAAGCCTTTTTAGAGTTGAAGGCCCTTTGGAATGCTACAGAACACTGTTGTGCTTGGTATATGATGGGAGCCGACGGCCTGAAGGAAAAAATCAACCGTTCTATTGAGTGCAAAAAGGTCGGCTACACTGAGATACTGAGTCGCTATGGTGACAAATATAGTAAAGTTACCCCGGAGGATGGCAAGGAACGTGAGCAGTTTCTGAAGGAGCAGGCCCGCGTGGTTGCCAAGGTAAATGCACCAGAGGGAACGGATGTAAATCAAATAGTCCGTAAGAGCGGCGGTAGCCTTCGCCGTGTATATACCATGTTTGAACTAATGAAACGCGTTTAGACAATGGCGAAAAGAGCGTACAGCCCCAAGGAAATAGCAGCTATCCATATAAAGGAACTCCCACTGCAGGGAAAGTGGGAAGCTGCTTTCGGATGCCCCGGTTTATACGAAACTTGGTTTATTGCCGGAGCATCTGCAAGTGGAAAAAGTTCTTTTGTCATGCAATTTGCCAAAATGCTGTGCGGTATCGGAAGTGTTCTTTATTTGGCACTTGAGGAAGGCGTGGGCCTATCTTTCCAGCAACGCCTGAAACGGTTTAAAATGGACGAAGTACAAGGACGTTTCCGGGTTGTGGTAGACGATAGTATAGAGGCTTTAAAAGAACGTCTAAAACGCCCCAAAAGCCCCTCATTTGTGATAGTTGATAGCTTTCAATATGCAGGTTGGGACTATGCAAGTACAAAAGAATTGATAGAAGAATTTCCCCGTAAAAGTTTCATCTTCATTTCGCAGGAGTACAAGGGCCAGCCGATGGGGAAAGCCGCCGTCCGTTTGAGGTACTTGTCAGGCGTTAAAATTAGAACAATTGGGTACCGTGCTTATTGTGAAGGAAGATTCGTCGGAGAAGCCGCCAGTTATTATACGATATGGGAAGACGGAGCCATAAGAGTTTGGAATAATTTATAAACAATACGAGTATGAGTAAAAACAAGCAATTTATTTCAGTAACGCCTCCAATGTTTTTGAATGAAGGTGGCCAAAAAGAAAGCCTTTTAAGCCGCGGACACAAATGTAGCTATTGCCACGGTAACGGCTGGTTTTGGGGAGAAGAAAGACGCGAAAGCGTAAAAGTAGATTGCCCGGTTTGTAAGGGCAGCGGTAAACTTGATGCCGTGATAACTATTGAGTGGAACCCATCTAAATAAATTTGTAATGAACAAAAATATAATCATAAAGAAAGAGAAGCCTATCTGTCAGTTAGATGGGCTTCCGGGAGTAAAAAGACGTAAGGTTGATGCGTATAGTATCAATAATACAAGTGACATTGAATCAACCATCGAACTGGGATATGCGTGTACTTCTGCCGGAGATAATGGAGCTATAAATGTTTGGAAGGATGATGCAGGAATTATTCGCGGTGAATTAATGCGGTACTGTGTAACTGTTGAAAAAAGAACGTTTACCAGCTATGCAGAAGTGGAAAAATGCGTTAGTGATTGGCTTGAAAGGATTAACCCATAACAGAATAGAAATGAATGAAATTATAATCATTAACGGCTATGAGTATACAAAGGATGAATTTGATACCATAGCGGCATTTGTAGGAAGCGATATTAATTAACTAATAACAATACAAAAAGGAGGCTAAGTAATGGCAAAAATTTATGTGGCGAGCAGCTGGAGAAATCAGTATCAGCCGGAAGTTGTAAGGTTTCTCCGTGAGCAGGGACATGAGGTCTATGACTTCAAAAATCCCGCCGGAAAGACCGGGTTTAAATGGTCTCAAATTGATGAAGATTGGGAAAACTGGAGTATAGACCAGTATAAAAAGGCTCTTAACCATCCTATTGCTCAAGCGGGCTTTGATTCTGACTTTAACGCCATGCAGTGGGCGGACGTCTGCGTGCTTGTGCTGCCATGTGGACGTTCTGCCCACTCGGAGGCGGGCTGGATGAAAGGAGCCGGAAAGAAAGTTATAGTTTATCAGATTTGGGAAGAAGAGCCGGAGCTGATGTATAAGTTGTTCGACGGTGTCTGCTCTATGGGAGTAGGTCTGCAAATGTTCTTAGCGGAGTTTGACAAAGAGAAAAACAACGTAAAAAGTGATCCCGAATAAGATTGATTATCACCTTCGCTTATGTCCCCAGTGTCTCGGCAAGGGGCTGATTCCGGATTTTTGGAGTAACGTTTTTAACGGCCTTCCGGTATTAGAAGTTTGCCAGCGGTGTGGAGGAATAGGACTAATATTAACGTTAAAAAACAATATCAATGAATGAAGTTCTTTATCAAATCGGTTTGCCGATAGAAAACCTGAGTACTGTCCTGATGAACTGGACTTGCCACGAGCCACGGCAGAAAATGCTAATCAGCCCGTCCAGTAAAACGGCTGACTTTGTCGTAGTAGAAACACGCCATTTTGAATTTGCGTCCGCTATCGTTCGCGATATCCCGGTGGCAAGGCTGGCGGAACTTAAACAGCGTATAAAGGAGGTGAAGCTATGAAAGCGAAGGTAACCAATTTTGCCCGCTTCTACGCCTCCTTTAACCACCTTCCATACGAAGGTGACCGCGAGGAACTGAAAAAGCAGATAGTCCGGGAGTACACTTGGAACAGAACGGACAGCCTGCGGGAAATGACACCGGACGAATATAGCGCAGCCTGTTCCGGTATGGAAAAGATAACCGGTAGAAAGGACGAACTAAAACGTAAACGTTCTATGTGCCTGAAGCTGATGCAACGTTTAGGTATAAATACAACCGACTGGGCGCGCGTTAATAACTTTTGCCAGCATCCCCGCATTGCGGGTAAGCCCTTTGCCCGGATAACCATTGAGGAACTGGAGGCCCTCTCCGTGAAGCTCCGTTCAATCGAACGAAAAGGCGGATTACAACAGAAAGAAGATGTAAAACAACCGGGTGGAATGGCCTACATCTTTGTAGACCCGAACGCCCTATCTAATTAGGCTAAAAATGGATACGAAAGAGGAAAAAATACTGAAGCGTTTTAAAAACGAGATTGCGATGGTGTCTTCCGGCATGGAAAAGACGGTAGCCGCCCAGTTTTTTAGTGAACTTGCGGACTGGGCTTATGCAAACAGTGAGGCCATGCTGATAGATGATGAATTGGATGAGCAGGATTACGAAAACGAACAATAACCATTAATTTTTTAAGAATATGGATAAATTAGATGTATTAAAAGGACTTTCCTTAGAGGAAAAAAAGGAGTTGCTAAAGCAACTACAGAATGAAGAAAAAGAGGATAAACGTAGTCGCCGCGACGCTTATGAAGGTTTGCGGGCGCAGTTTATGCTCGACGTGAAAAACAAGTTGCTTCCGGTAGTCGAGGACGTGAAAGCCTTCCGGGACTGGTTGGAGGGTGAAAGTAATGCCTTTTGCGACACGATGCGCGACTACGGGCAACTCCGCAAAAGCGACCAGTCCAGTTTCACCATTGTGGACGGTGATATGAAACTGGAGGTAAAGAGCAACAAAGTGAAAAGTTTTGATGAGCGTGCGGACTTGGCCGCTGAGAGGTTGATAAACTACCTGAAGGAATACGTAGGTCGCACAGAAAAAGGTGTCGACGACCCTATGTATCAATTGGCCATGACCTTACTGGAGCGTAACAAGCAAGGTGATTTGGACTATAAGTCTATCAGTAAGCTGTATGAACTGGAACCTCGCTTTGACGCTGAATACGCTGAAATCATGGGGCTGTTCCGCGAAAGCAACGTGGTATATAAAACCGCCGTTAATTACTACTTTCACAAACGTGATGAGAATGGAGTATGGCGTAGAATAGAACCCTCGTTTTGTAGACTGTAAGGAGATGGCCGTATGATTTACAAAGCGCAATTTGTACTCCAAAAGAGTGGCTATAAAAAGCGACGTCTTGAAGGTGTCTGCCAGTTCTCTGATGACTGCGAAAAGTCAGTTGCCGAAATGAAGCGTGACGCTACTGAATTTGTCCGGAACAAATTGATAGAGCGTAACCCGGTTTTTGAAAAGTTTACCATTGAAATGACCATGTTCAAGAAGTTAAAAACCGACTTTATGTACTGCCCAGTCCCCTAAAGGTATGTAAATGATAAGAAAAGTCCGCCGAGATACTAAATTTCAGCGGACTTTTCTTATTTTAGACGGTAAAATCGTATTTTTGCATAAACATTTCAATAGTAGCAGGATGGAGCAACTCACAATACCGTTTTTTTGCCCGGAAATAGAAAAGGCCGGTACCCGTCGCCGCCCGCGCACGGTTCCCGTCTCGGACGCTTCCATCACTTCCCGGCGTGAACGGCTGGAGAAGCGGAACCGCCTTATGACTGCCCGTTACTACTATTGGACTGAGATAAAACGTCGCCGTTTTGATGACGTTTTGAAAATCCTTTCCGATAACGAATTTTTTGTCGAGGAGCGCACCATTAGTAATACATTGATAGAACAGGACGAATTCTATCACGAATTGATAAACAGCCGTGCATCTTCCCGCAGGCTTAAAGCCATGTTCCCCGGCTTTGACTGGAACTAATCCATAAATTCCGTTTCATACGTCACGTTGTACACCTTCAGGCCATCCGCCCGCTTTTCCGGTACACTCCGTAACCGTCGCAATGGGTTGAATATTCCGTCCCCGTTCCACCATTGCAGAACCTCGTGTATATCCTTCAATGTGTCCAGCCGCTTTAAAGCCTTTTCCCGTACCTTGATCGGTGCCGCGGTGTTAGTCTGTCCCTGACAGTTGAACGCTACTTTTAGCTGAACCTGCGCTTTTACCTTTTGTCTTCCTCCCATGTGCGTTTCACACGACGGGTACGAAATATCCACCAGACAGCAGGGAAACGCCACGGCCGGACGCTCCCCATTATTGAGTTGCCCTTCTTCCGCATCTATCCAGCGGAGCTCCGGTACTTCCTTCTCTAAATGGTCACAAATAGCAATGAAAAATTCTTTATCCATATCCTTTATTTATTTAGTGAATCAATATAGCCCTCTATGCGTGAATGAATTTGTTCGTTCAACTCGTTGGAGTTTCCCATAAATTCACGTTTGATAATATTAGCCTTGCGCGTGTGTGCCTTTACCGGTACATCCTTTTTCTTTGTCTTTCTCGTATGTGCAGGTACAGCCACAGTTCCGCTAAATCCCTCGTTATGCACCTGCGCATAATCTACTTTGTTATTTCCTGCAGAAATGACCACCTTTTGGGGCGTTACTACTGCCGGTCTGATACTGTTTACCAGCGCACCGGAGTCTATTAATAACGAACCCGTCTTTTTGGGTATTTTTGGCTGTGCCCACGGGTTTCCGTCGAACTCCTTAGTTCGGAATGTTCCCTTATAATAAGCCGTAGCCGTTTCCGCCACGATATCCGCCGCATCCTCCATTATCTCTTCAGGAAGTGACTGGAGGTATTTATTTAGCTCTTTTATATTCATAATCAAATAAAATTAGTATATTTGCGGTGTTCACAGACGGTTCTGTAAGGCGAGGCGTCCCTTTGTAGGTGGAGGAGCCATAGCTATCAGGCTATCAATCATGCACAGGCCGACTGTGGAAAACCTACTTTTTCTTTATTAAAAGCCCCTTCCTGATTTTGGGATTCCTGACTTCATACCACGATTTAAAGGCCATTTTCCCTTTTTCCAGTTTACAGATACAGGCTATTCCCACTCCTTTGTAATATTTTATGAGAATCCAGTTGTTAAGCCTTGATTCGGGGTTTTCCCGGTCTTTATACTCATTTCCGAGCCAAACCTCATCCGGATCCGACATGACCTCATCAATACATGACAGATATTTGGTACGAAACCCGCGTGACTTCTTATTGTTCGTCGTGTGTATTTCGTAATCTTTTTTCTCCATGTACCATGTTCTACCCTGATAATCGGTTACCGGTAGAAGCTCTTTTCCGTCAATGGTCTTTTTGCGGCCGTCCCACCAGCTGTCGGCTGTTCCCTCATATTCCTTCAGGTTGCCTGCCTTTTCGCCCGTCAGCTTTTTAAAAGAGGGCTCCGCTCCCCATCCTGCCGGAGAAACTTTATCCATGTATTTAGCCGCCATGTCCGGGAACTTGCGGATATACATTTGATTCTTATTGAATACCTCGCCTCTTTTCCCCCGGTTAGAGTCCCAGTTCTGTTGTTCAACCATCTTCCATTCACTTGTGCCGAGGTATTCGTCCACAATCCGGGAAGATTCCCTAAGCCATTCTTCCGAAACCTCGTGGCGCATAACCGGTTCCACGCGGCAACGACATTTCCAGCCGTTGGGCGGGAATATTTTGTCCCATCGCGGGTCATCGCAACTTAGTATAATACCATCCAGTTTCCGGTGCTCCTCCCTTACCTTTTCGTCCCCTGCAGTAACATATTTCCAATAAGGATATAGCTTTTTCTTTTTAATCAGGCGTTGATAATTGGAGGCTGATTCGGCGGTCAGTACGGCTGTTTCGTGCTCGGTCTTTTGCCATGCCTTATTGAACTTCCCGCATATCTCCCCTGCCTTTTTAGAGAATTCCTCAAAACTTCCGCTCTCCCGGAACAGCTTGTTTAGCTCCTGAATTTCGGCCAGCGTTTTTGCCGCGGAAAAATGAAACAAGTTTTGTTCCAGTGCGGTAATGAATGAATCATCCCTAAGATTGTACGCTATATCCGCATTGTTTATATGCCCTTTGAACGTCGTTCTAACAGCGTTCAAAAGGTCATCCGCCACGTAGTAGAATAGCTCTGCGTCAAAATACCCGGAGTCCCCATTGGCGACGCGCGCAATAATCCGTTCGTCCAGTGTTGCATCATCACTCAGGCTGATGCGGGCTTTTCCATTTAATGCCCCGTCCTGCGGGGCTTTCACGAAAAAATCCCATAGGCGCAAAAAGAGGTTGCGGTCTGCGTTCTTTATTTCTTCCTCCGGGTCGTCCGGGTCTTCCGGTAGTCCCAGTTGCATAGCCGTTGATTGCCTCCGCTTTGCGATGGGTTCCCCATCCTTTGGCTCCGGTATGGCGAATTTCTCATGTACATAGCTTTGCGGAATGTCTATAATTTCAGATAACTGGCATAACTCGTCTACGGTTAATTGCTCTGCTGCTTTTGGAAATACGAATTTTCCACCGGTTACGGGAACTCCCCTTGCTTCTAATTTTGGTAGTACTACCTGATTCAAGATTCGCTGTACAAACCGCAGGTCTGACTTATTCTTTCCTTCCTCAACCTCTTTATGCACTTCTCCCAGGGAACGCGCTCCTTTCTCGCCTTGTACGGTAGTCATCGTTTGGCCAAGTATAGTAATCAGCATTTCCTCGTTGTTGGCCTGCCGGAACTCATTGTATGAAGTCCCGGAACCGCTCCCGCCTTCTTTCGTCTCAATATCGGTTTCCTTTGGAACGATAACGTAAGGTGCTGAACCGGCTTCCTCAAAAGCCTTCTCAAGTAGTTTCCGGCTTTCCGGGTCGTAGGTGTTGTATTTACCTATACGTTGCGGCATACCGAATAGTTCCACCCACTGAGACCAATCACCAAAGCCACCCCTTTTATAAATCGCATACGGAGCCGCCTTCAGGAGTAGCCCGAAGTCCCTTTCCTTGCCTAACACAACCAGCAGGGAATCTCCCTCATAAGAAACCCCGAACTCGTCCGAATCATGGATGAGAATCGTTTTATTGTTCAGGTTGATGTGTTTTGGCGGTATTTCCGTCACGCTAAAGCCATCGGTAAAAGACATTTCCACACCGGCGCGCCCGTATATCTTTGTTTTGATAATAGCCGTTAGAAGTTCCTCCCATGCCAATGTGTCCATTAGCGTAGATACTTCTTCCACTTCCTCCCCGGCGGCATTTTGGAAGGTCAGTTCCGAATTTATAACGGCATCTATACGCTTTTGTACTGCATCGAATAGCACACCGTCTATCATGATATCCTCATAGAGGTCATATAGTTGCTTTACGCGCCCGTTATCGGCCGATTTTAGCGCGGTGCGCCATTCGCCCACGTCATATACCTTTCTCTGCGGGGCCTTTACCACAATTTGATTGATAACATATTTCGGGGCCTGCCTGCTTTGAACGGTTGCGGTACCCCCTTTCTTTTTATTTCCCATGACTATTAAAAATGTTGGTTACGTTTCGGGTTACTCCCGTATATATACTCTCCGGCGGTGTCCGGCTTCCCGTCCCCGTCTTCATCTACAATCGGCAGGTTGGCCGTTATCTCTCCCCTCTGTATCTGGCGAAGCCACGACACAGCACGGTCATACCTTTTTCCCCTTAGTTCCAAGTCGCATCCGGCATTGCATAAGTTTATGAAGTGCCATACCGCTATGTCCTTTACAAAAATGAGCAACAAGGGGTTTCTTTGGCCCCCTGTTGCCTCAAAAATCTTTTTCCGGTCGTATGCCCCCAAGTAGCCGTAGGCTTCCTCTATGGCGGCGTCAACGGCCGCGGTCAGGATGGTTTCATCCTCCCGGCTAATCGTATCTATATTTTCTTTGTATAGATGCGTTTCCAATTCTTCAGCTGTGATAAATGCCATAACTTAATATCTTTTTTTATTGATTTTACGCGCGCCAACGGTATAGGAGTCCGCTGCCAGCGTACTTATTTTCTGATTCATAATCCACACACCGCCCTCTATGCAGTCCACACCATCGGCGGGGGACTTCATCGCGCGGTTGACAAGTAGGAATTGCTCCTCCAGCCTTATCATGTGCGGATTGTTTTTTTCCTTGATGTTGAGTATGAGTTTTCCCTGCCGGTTGAGCGGCTCCAAGTTTCCCTCTATACGGTCGAATTTTTCCGGTTTGTTCCGGGTGTCGGGAATGATACCTATAAAACCATCCTTTTTCCCTTTCTCGTTAAATAGCGGGATGAATACCTGCTCATAGAAGGGGTCTTGCAACTTGTTGTTCTCTATGTAATTATAGACTTGTGTCTTATCCGCTGCATAGTCCCTCAGGTAATAATACCAGTTTACATATTCCGCATTTACCACGTGGTCGAGGTAACCGGTATAAACATAGAACCGACCGTCGTAATACCCGATGAGGAAACAAGCCTTAAAAGAGGTGGCCTTGTTCTTGGAATTTGACGGTGCCGGGTCTCCATAGGCCACTACGAACTGCAACTTGGAAAGCGGCGGGCAATCTCCCCATACCATTTCCTTAAATGTGTCTCCCTCCGAAAGCGGGTTATTCATATACTCCTGCTGGAAAGCCTTTGTACTGATTTTGGACTGAATACGGTCTATCCGTTCCTCCGTATTCTTTTCCGGCCACGTTGACTTCCCGTTTTTATCCCGGATATTCACGATATCCCAGTGGTCGGCCTTTTCCCCGGCCCGCTTTACACAACAGTCCAAGGCAATCAGGTTTCCGCAGAATATCACCGACATATCCTCACTGATAGAGCGTGTAGGGAACAAGGCATTTTCAAACCATTCCCATTTCTTCTTCAGGATATCCGGGTTCCGGCAGTCCGCATCCGTGTCGAAGTCATCCACGAGGGCCGTGTCCGGACGAACAGCGTCCTTTCTTGTACCACGGGGAGACTCCAGCGCACCGATGGCGCGGAACGTGGCTCCGGTGGTCAGGCTGAATTCATCCGCTTTCCAGCTACCGAATTCGCGCAAATCTCCATAGTAGGCTTTCAGTAGGGAGTTGTTCTCGAATGCCTTTTTGTAGGGCTCCAGTAACCGCTCCGCGTTTTCGTGGCTGTTTGAAATCAGGAGAACGTTCTTCTTTTTGCCGGTCAGTACCAAATACATGACACACATGAATACGATAGTGGACTTTGCCAGCTCACGGCTCCACGATAGAACCTCGTACCACTCCATATTGGACGTAATCCGCTTGATAGCCTTTTTATGGAAGGGCGTAAACGGGTACTTCGCAAACTCGGAGAAAAAGAATAGAATCCACGCGACAACGTCCGCCTCCAGCTTCTTTAGCTTATTCTTTCTTTCCACCGGAGAAAGGTTATCCACCCCCTTGTCCTTTTTCAGTGAGCGGTGGTATTCCGTCCACTCTTTGTATGCCTGAAGGTTGTCTACTTTGCCCATTTCAGTTTCTCTTTAATGTATGCGTCAAAATAGTCACTCAGTTCCTTGGCCCTTGCCAAGTCCACTTGCCGGAGCCAGTCCAACAGCCCCCGAGACACGTTATAGATATCCCGGATGGAGGCGTCCTGCTCCAACGCCTCAAGGTCGGCTGTCAATTTTCTCCGGATGTCCGCTTCGGACGCAGTAGGAAACCTTTTTCCCGCTTCCTTGTCGGCAATGGAACGGTCAAGTTCATCCAGTTGCGCGAGTGTAGAACTGATACGTTCTTCCCTCGTCTGCAATAGGTTCAGTTTCAGGCTTTCCCACTCTTTTACCCACTTGTTTATGGTGATACGTGACACGCCCACCCGGTCGGCTATTTCCTGCTGCGTGATGTTTTCTTTTAAAAACAGCAATTTAGCCCACTCTTTTTTCTGCTCAAGTTCCAATGATTTTGCCATAATTCCTCCTGTTTTTATGCTCAAAATTATAGCAACCCTTCTTATTAAAATAATCGTCTTGTAACCATTTACACTTAAATGTAAATGGCTGCAAGTTAATAGGTAACGGTTACAGAGGGATTTGTTTAGCCCCGATTATCACTCTAATTTTGCCACCAAACAAAGAGATAAAATGGCAAGAAAAACATTTGTACTACATGACGAATCGGTGAACACCTACGGGTTTCGTATGCTGACCTCCGGAGCCAATCTGACCGAATTCATCAAGAACCCGGTTTTGTTTCTGTGTCATGCAGATTGGGAGCTTCCTATCGGCCGTTGGGAGAATATACGCAAGGAAGATGGTAAGATACTCGCGGACGCCGTCTTTGATGAAGGCGACCCGCGTGCAATGGAGGTGTATCGTAAAGTTGAAAATAACTTTATCCGCATGGCTTCTATTGGTGCGTGGCCTCCTGAAGAAACGAGCGACGCCTATGACTTGATGCTCCCCGGCCAAACTTTACCAACGGTAACTAAATGGACGGTTCGCGAAGCAAGTATTGTAACTGTTGGCGCAAATCACAATGCGCTTGTCTTCTTTGATTCCAATTACCGGAATGAATATAAAATCATCAACTTGTCAGGGGAGAATGACCTTGTCCGGCTGATGGATAGTAATAAACCTTTTAATAATAACAAAAAAATGAGCGTACTTACAGGAGTATTGAACTTGCAGGATTCTGCAAATGAGGCGGAAATCGTAACCGCCGTTCAGGGAATCATTAAAAACCATGACCGCCTGAAGAATGAAAACGAAACGCTGACTGCTGCCATCGACAAGATGAATAAGGAAAAGAAGGAATCCCAAAAGCAGGAAGCCATCACTCTCACCGACGCCGCCATTAAAGACGGACGCTATGACGCAAAGGGCCGGGACAATCTGCTTAACCTTTTCGACAAGGATTTTGAAGGTACAAAGTTCATGCTGGCTGCTATTCCCCCAAGGGCAAGTGTAACCGGACAGATTAACAGCGGAAAAAGTTCCGGTGTAACATTGGGCGACTGGAAAGACAAGTCATGGGACGAACTGGATAAGGCCGGTAAGCTCGTAGAGTTGAAAGACACCGCTCCGGACGTGTACAAGACTAAATTTAAGGAACGTTTCGGTATTGAACCGAATCTGTAATTATTAACCATTAAAAATAAGCAATAGAAATGGCAATTCAGAAAGAAATTTGGATGGCGGCTATCGTGGAGGGCTTGTTTGCCTCCAATAGCTTCCTTAGTAAAGCGTTTAACGCTGACCAGTACGTGAACAACGGAAAGATTGTTCATATCCCGAATGCCGGAGCCTCCTCCGGAACGAAAAAGAATCGTACCAGCCTGCCCGCCACGGTGAATAAAAGAGCGGATATTGATATAACCTTTCCGCTGGACGAGTACACCACCGACCCGGTTTTTATTCCTAACGCGGACACTGTAGAGCTGAGCTATGACAAACGCGAGTCCGTATTGCGTCAAGACAAGCTCAAACTTCAGGATGACATCGCTTTGGACTTTATTTTCAATTGGAGCCCTGCCAAAGAGCAATGTATTGAAACCACCGGTACGGAAATCGACGCTTACACTGATAAGGCTACCGGTAAGCGCAAAGGCCTCTGTAAGGCTGACGTATTGGGCCTTATGACCAAGTTTAATAATGATGATATTCCGCAGGAGGGGCGTTATTTGCTGCTGGACGCGCAGATGTATTCCCAACTGTTGAATAGCTTGACGGAGAATGAAAACACGGCGTTCCTCGCTTCTGCTGACGCACAGAACGGTATCCTCGGAAAGCTGTTCAGCTTTAATATCATGATGCGCAGTAAAGTCGGTCTTTATACGACAGCAAAAGCCCCGAAAGCGTGGAGTGCTGCCGGTGCAGCCACTGACCTTGCCGCTGGTCTTGCATGGCATGACCAAAGCGTTTGCCGCTCACTGGGTGAAGTGAAAGCGTTTGAGAACGAGGGCGACCCTACCTACTACGGTGATATCTATTCATTCCTTGTACGCGCCGGTGGTCGTATCATGCGCAATGACAAGAAAGGTGTAATCGCTTTGGTACAGGGGACTCCCGTAGCCGGATAGAATTATGGCAGCATTGAAATATTTGGTAATCCACTGTACCGCCACGCCTGAGGGCCGTAAGGTAACGAGTAATGACATCCGAGCATGGCACACGAACCCAGTAAGTAAGGGTGGTCGTGGTTGGAAGCAGGTAGGATATACCGATATGTTTCACCTTGACGGAACGGTGGAGCGGTTAGTTGATAATAATGAAGATGCGAACGTGGACGGTTGGGAGGTTACCAATGGAGCAAAAGGGTACAATTCCATTTCCCGGCACATTGTGTACGTTGG